>ERZ1643249.2657-NODE-2657-length-16471-cov-5.410636_pt1 | contig 16471 bp, 16 predicted proteins | sample MGYA00579263_ERZ1643249 | MGnify/ENA primary metagenome ERZ1643249 (study PRJEB29033, sample SAMEA4952264) | chicken gut metagenome | biome: Broiler Chicken; feature: Gastrointestinal Tract; material: Caecum | place: Ireland | collected 2018 | study: Broiler...
AATCTATTAAAGAACATTACGTTGAAGACGGCTTTAGCAATTACTTATTAAAAGAAAATTTGGAAGAAGAATTAAATAGAATAATAAAAAAATATATTTAATAAGGTACATTTAGTATCTTATTTTTTTGTTGTTATGGTATAATTACGATAGAATAAAAAATAGAATAGGAAGGGTAACATGACGGAATTAGAAAAATTAGATGGTTATTTTCGTGCTGCTAATTATTTATCAGCTTGTCAGTTGTATTTATTAAACAATCCATTGTTAAAAAAACCTTTAAACAAGGAAGATATAAAAAAGAAAATCGTTGGACACTGGGGAACCGTTCCTGGGCAAAATTTTATTTATACTCATTTAAATAGAATAATTAATAAGTATGATTTGGATATGATATACATATCCGGGCCTGGGCATGGTGGTAACTTTATGATTGCTAATACTTATTTAGAAGGAAGTTATACCGAGAAATATCCTAATATTACTGAGGACGAAGCAGGTATGAAAAAATTGTTTAAACAATTTTCTTTTCCTGGTGGTGTACCTTCTCACGTGGCTCCAGAAACACCAGGTTCAATTCATGAAGGTGGAGAACTAGGGTACAGTCTTGCTCATGCTTTTGGTGCGGTGCTTGATAATCCAAACTTAATTGCTGCTTGCGTAGTAGGGGATGGAGAAGCTGAAACAGGCCCTCTTGCAACAAGTTGGCATGCAGCGAAGTTTTTGAATAAAAAAACTGACGGAGTTGTCCTTCCTATTCTTCATTTAAACGGGTATAAAATAAGTAATCCTACCATATTTTCTAGAATGAGTAATGAGGAAATTGCAAGCTTTTTCTATGGATGCGGTTATAAACCGTATTTAGTACAAGGCTCTGATGAAATGTTAATGCATAAAAAAATGATGGCAACGATGGATGCTGTTATAAAAGACATTAAGAATATAAAAGAATCTAATGATGAAGAACAGCCAAGATGGCCTATGATAATACTTAGAACTCCGAAGGGGTGGACTGGGCCTAAAGAAGTAGATGGTAAAGTAATTGAGGGGTCTTTTAGAGCTCACCAAGTACCTATTTCAATGGAAAAGGAAGAGCACGTTGAATTGTTAGAAAAATGGCTTAAAAGTTATAAACCTGAGGAATTATTTGATGAAAATGGCACTTTAAAAGAAGTGTTTAAATCAGTTTGTCCAAAAGGTGACAAGCGTATGGGTTCTAGCTTGTATACTAATGGTGGTTATTTGAGAAAGGACCTTATCATGCCTAATTTTACAAATTATGCTGTAGACGTAACTTCTCCTGGTAGTATAAAAAAACAAGATATGATTGTTTTAAGTAGTTTTATAAGAGATGTTTTTAAATTTAATTTAGAAAATAAAAACTTTAGAATATTTGGTCCAGACGAGACAATGTCTAATAGGTTGTATGATGTGTTTGATGTGACTAACCGTGATTGGCAGTTAGAAATTAAGGAAAATGATGAATATTTATCAAAGGATGGAAGGGTAATGGATTCAATGTTATCCGAACACGTTTGTGAAGGTATGTTAGAGGGTTATTTGTTAACCGGAAGACACGGTTTTTTTGCTAGTTACGAGGCTTTTATTAGAATCGTTGATTCGATGGCTGCACAACACGCTAAATGGCTTAAAGTATGTAATGAAATCCCTTGGAGAAAACCTGTTTCATCTTTGAATTTTCTTTTAGCTTCAAACGTATGGCAACAAGACCATAATGGTTTTACTCATCAAGACCCAGGTTTCTTAGATCACATTGCAAATAAAAAAGTTGATGTGGTAAGAATGTATTTACCACCTGATGCGAATTGTTTGTTGTCTTGTATGGATCATTGCTTAAGAAGCAAAAATTACGTTAACGTTATAATTGCTTCAAAACATCCTTCATACCAGTGGCTTAATATGGAACAAGCGGTAAAACATTGTACTAACGGAATTGGTGTTTGGGATTTTGTTAGTAATGATTCAAACCCAGACATTATAATGGCTTGTGCGGGCGATACACCAACCATTGAAGCAATCGCTGCAACTAAAATATTAAAAACGTATTTACCTAATTTAAGGATAAGGTTTATAAACGTGGTAGATTTAATGAAACTTGATTCTACTACAAAACATCCTCATGGATTAGATGATGATTCATATGATGATTTATTTACCGTTGATAAACCAATCATTTTTAATTTTCATGGTTATCCAACCCTAATTCATGAACTTACGTATTTTAGGCATAATCATAATATTCACGTTCACGGTTATCAAGAAGAAGGTACCATTACCACCGCTTTTGATATGAGGGTAAAAAATAAAATAGATAGATTTAATTTGGTAATTGATGCCGTAAATAATCTAAACTTGGGTGAAACCGGGAACAACATAATTCGTGATATGCAAGAAAAGCTAGAAAAGCACTCAAAGTATATAGTTGAATTTGGAGAAGATTTAGAAGAAATTAGAAATTGGAAATTTTAATATTGTATTGTCATAAATTTGTCAAAATATGTTGTCACCGTCTTATAATTTTAGTATACTTTAATTATAGGAGGAAAGTATGAAAAAAGTTTTAATGGGATTAGCGGCAGTAGCGTTAACATTTATTTTAACGGGGTGTGGAACTGAAACGTTAACTTGCACCATGAGTCAAAGCGAAACTGGAATGAAAATGGATCAAAAAGCAGTTATTACGTTTGAAGATAACGAAGTAACTAACATAAACATGAATGTTGATGTTAACGTTGATGAAACTTATTCAAGTTATGTAGATTTTATGAAAAGTATGCTTGAAGAACAATTTAAAAGCTACTCAGATAATGGTGGTAAGGTAAATATTGATAGCGAAAATAATAAAATTAGCATAAAGATTGATATGGATGTTAAAAACATGACAGATGACCAAAAGAAAAACCTAGATTTAGAAGATGTATATGGTACTAAAGCCGCTACGAAAAAAGAACTAGAATCCCAAGGATATACTTGTAAATAAGTATATCTTTTTTTATAAAATAAAATTTAATATTAATGTGTTATAATGATTTAAAAGGAGGTATTTATGAGAAAAACGGTATTAATAACTGGCGCATCAAGGGGAATTGGAAAAGCGTGTGCACTAGAGTTTGCTAAACATAATTACAACGTAGTAATTAATTATGTATCAAACGATTTAAAAGCAGAAGAATTAAAAAGTTTTATTGTGGAAAACTATGATGTTGATGTAAGTCTTTTTAAATGTGATGTATCAGATGAAAAAAAAGTTAAAGAAATGGTTAATAATATAATTAATTATTTTGGTAAGATAGACGTTCTTGTTAATAACGCAGGCATTGCAATTGATACAACGTTTCATGATAAGACGATAGATAATTTTAAGAAAATATTAGACGTTAATTTAATAGGACCTTTTATAGTTTCAAAAGAAGTAGGGAAATATATGTTAAATGAAAAAAAAGGTTCCATAGTAAACGTATCATCCACTAATGGTATAGATACTTATTATACATACTCTCTTGATTATGATGCATCAAAGGCTGGACTAATTTCGCTTACTCATAATTTAGCTTTAGAGTTTTCTCCTTGCGTAAGGGTAAATGCAGTAACACCAGGATGGGTAAATACCGAGATGAATAAAGAGTTGGACGAGGATTATATAAAAGAAGAATGTAAAAAAATATATCAAAGAAGATTTGGAAAACCAGAAGAGATTGCAAAAGCTATATATTTTATAGCAAGTGATGATGCAAGTTACATAAATAACGAAGTATTAAGGGTAGATGGTGGTAGTAATCATCAATAAAAAATATAAATACTAATTTGAAAGCGGGTTTTAAAAATGAAGAAAAAAATAAATTTAGTTTCAAGTATTATAATGTATGTTGTAGCTATTCTTATCTTATTATTTTACGCAATAGCAAGTTTTAAAATTGAAATGGTAGAGTTTTTTAGATTAATTTTATTATGTACTAGTTGTTTATTTTTGTATTTTGGGGGTTTATTATTATCAAAATATTTAGGTAACAATAAACCGATGAAAATAAATTTATATATATTTTTTATGCTTTATTTAATGCTATTAATAACACTTACTTTATTTGATAGTTCATGGGGCAGAAATGGTTTTGCTATTAAAGACTTTAAAGTTTATATAAAACAAAGTGTTAATTTGGTTCCTTTTAAAACGATAATAAATTATATAAAGGAATTTAATAGCATGTATTCAACAAGACAAATAATGTTTAATTTGTTGGGAAACATATGTGCTTTTATGCCTATGGCTTTATTTTTGCCTCTCTTATTTAAAAAACAAAGTAAATTTAAAAATTTTATTATAACTATGGTTATAATTATATTAGGAATTGAATCATTACAACTTATAACAACCTCTGGTAGGTTTGATATAGATGATTTAATACTTAATTTATTTGGTGCTGTAATAATGTATTTACTACTTAATATTAAATCGGTGAATGATTTAATAAATAACGTGTTTTTATTAGAACATAATAAGATTAGTAAAAAATCATATATAAAAATAATTTCACTTATATTAATAATTATAATTATATGTGTATCCATAATAGTATATAGAAATAAATTGTATAACCAAAACGTAGATGATTACAACAGTATAAATAATCCTAATATAACTTTCGAACATGATAATAATTGTGGGGATAATAATTCTTTTTATGAAGATGAAATTTATAAATATTATTTTAAATGTTATGATAATAGTTATTTTTATGTAGTAGTTAATGACAAAGATAAATTTAGTGTAAAGGATTTTTTGAATAATTCTAAATATAATTATGATATTGAAAGATTATTATATAACATGAATGATAATAACATTAATTATGAGATAGAACATAAATATACGTATTTTAATATTGAAATAGAAAACCCAAATAATGATAGTTCATCTTTTACCGATTACGTAGATTCTGATATAGCAAAATTAGTTATAATAGATAAATCAAATAAAGATAATGTTTTAGATTACGAAGTTAATATAATACCTATAAAAAATGGTACTAAAACCATGAATATAAACATTGAACTAACTGATGGAAACGGTAAAACAAAAACGATAACAAAAAAGATTAACGTAAATGTTGATGAAAATTTGAATGTATCATATATAGAAGAATAAGAAAAAAGCAAAGGAGTAATTATGTATAATAATTTCGGAATAAGTGATAAAGTAAGAAAAATTGTATTAAATGCTGAAGAAAGTTTAAAAGAAGAATTTAAAAAGATAGATGAAATGTGTGATATGAATAGTTTAAAGGTGCTTAGTGCATTTAATAAAAATAACATATCAGAGGCTCATTTTGGGAGTACTACGGGTTATGGATATGATGATTTGGGCCGTGATGCTATAGAACGTGTTTTTGCAGAAGTATTAGGAGCAGAAGACGCTCTTGTAAGGTCTCAGTTTATATCTGGTTCACACGCGCTTTGTGTTGCTTTATTTGCGTATTTAAGACCGGGGGATATCATGTTAAGCATAACCGGAACTCCTTATGATACACTTCATGAAGTAATAGGAATAAAAGAAAATAAAAGTTCTTTAAAATCATTTGGTGTTAAATATGATGAAATTGATTTAGTTAATAATGATTTTGATTATGCAAAAATAAAAGAATATTTAACGAATAATAAAGTTAAATTAATTGAAATACAAAGAAGTAAGGGTTATTCAACAAGAAAAAGTATAACTATTGATAAGGTTGAAAAAGTAATAGAAGAGATAAGAAAAGTAGATAAAGAAGCTATCATAATGGTAGATAATTGTTATTGTGAGTTTGTAGAAGATAAAAGTCCACTTGAAGTGGGAGCAGACGTAATAGTTGGTTCTTTAATAAAAAATTTAGGAGGTGGAATAGCTCCTAACGGTGCTTATATAGCAGGTAAAAAAAACTTGGTTGATTTAGCTGGAGAAAGGTTAACTTTACCAGGTGAAGGAAGGGAAGTTGGGCCAACCCTAGGAATTAATAGGTACTTATTACAAGGATTATTTTTTGCGCCAAGCGTTGTTGCTTCTGCTTTAAAAACCGCTATATTAACTAGTAAAGTTTTAGAATGTTTAGGTTATCAAGTAGAACCTAAATATAATGAAAAGAGAGCGGATATTGTTCAAAATATTATATTTGGTAATGAAAAGGATTTGGTTAAATATTGCGCAGGTATACAATCATCATCACCGATAGATTCTTTTTCAAAACCACTTCCTTGGGATATGCCAGGGTATGAAGATAAAGTTGTTATGGCAGCAGGTTCTTTTACGCAAGGTTCTTCAATTGAACTTTCTTGCGATGGCCCAGTAAGATCGCCATTTATAGCATATCAACAGGGCAGTTTAACTTATTCTTATGGCAAGATAGCGGTTATGAAAGCTGTTGAAACCCTTTTAAAGAACGATTAATAATTCGTTCTTTTCTTTATACTTTTTAAATGAGGTGTTATAATAATTATGAGGTAATAAGAATGAAGAATAAAGCATTAATAGTAGTTATATTTTTATCGGTTGCATTATTAGGTATTTTAACTTATTTAAACTATTTTAATAAAAAAATTTACTTTCAAAAATTTGATGAATACTCTAAAATAGAAGTTTTTAGTGAATATGAAGAAGAAAAGATAAAGGTTTGTTATGGTAATAAATTAAAGTGTACACCAATAGATTATAACGTTAAAGGTAAAGTTAATACCCAAAAAATAGGAGTTTATACAATAACGTATGAAGCGGAAAAAGATGGCATTGTAAGTATTAGAAAAAAAAAGGTAGAAGTTGTTGACAAAACAGCACCTGAATTAATCGTTGAGGGTGATTTTAACAATGTATGCCCAAACGGTAAAGTTAATAACGTCACTTATAAATCTACTGATAATTATGATGGTAACTTAACCGATAAAATAGAGTATAAACTAAATGGTGATAGAATAATATATAAAGTAACTGATTCTTCTGGTAACAGTACAACAAAGGAGTATGATGTAACCATAAAAGACGAGGAAAAACCAACTTTAATATTGAATGATGATAGTACTTTATATATTGCATTAAACTCTAAGTACGTAGAGCCAGGTTATGTAGCAATTGATAATTGTGATGGGAACATAACCGAAAAAGTTAAGGTAGATGGCACTGTTAATACGCAAAAGGCTGGAACTTATGAAATAAAGTACAGCGTTGAAGATGATTTTGGTAACGAGACCATTGTAAAAAGAACGGTTAAGGTTTTCGCTAAAAATAATTATACACCTGGTGTTGTTTCTAACAAAACAATTTATTTAACCTTTGATGATGGACCTGGAAAATATACTGCTAGGTTGTTAGATATTTTAAAAAAATATGATGTTAAAGCTACTTTTTTTGTAACTGGTTATGATAATAGGTATAATGATTTGTTAACAAGAGAATACGCCGAGGGTCATACCGTTGGGTTACATAGCTATTCTCATAATTATGGATTAATATATACTAGTACTGAAGCTTATATGGAAGATTTACTAAGAATTCAGGAAAAAGTAAAAGGCTATACTGGATATGAGTCAAAAATAATTAGGTTTCCTGGTGGTAGTTCTAATACCATAAGTAGAAGGTATAGAATGGGAATAATGAGTACCTTGGCAAGTAAGGTAGAAGAACTTGGATTTAGGTATTTTGATTGGACCATTATGTCTGGTGATGCGGGTAATACTAAAGATCCAAATAAAATATACCAAAACGTAACGGGTAGTTTAAAAGAAAATGGAATCAACGTCGTTTTAATGCATGACATAAAAGAATATACCGTCAATTCGGTTGAACGAATAATAGAATATGGGTTAGCTAATGGATATACGTTTGCACCACTTACCATGGAAAGTCCGGTAGTTCATCAAAGAATAAATAATTAATAACCAAAAACGCATTTTTGCGTTTTTTATTTGGCTTTATAATTATTTCCTTTTTTTTTAAGCACATTTAATATATTGAATGGAGGTAATATTTTGGAAAAAAAGGGAATAGACATAAGTCATCATCAGGGAGATATAGATTTTGAAAAATTAAAAGGCAACATAGATTTTGCCATGGTAAGAACTAGTTATGGTTCGTTTTATGAAGATAGAAAGTATAAACAAAATATTAAGGGATTAGAAAAAATAAACGTTCCTTATGGTTTATATCATTTTTCTTATGCAACAGACGTTGAAACAGCGAAAAAGGAAGCTTCTTCATTTATTAATTTAATAAAAAATTATAACCCAACTTATCCAGTTGTAATAGACATAGAATATTCAGATAGAACCGCCGACGTAAGAAAAGATACGCTTGTTGATATTGCAAACGTATTTTGTAAAATGGTTGAAGAAGCAGGATACTATGCTATGATATATGCTAACTTGGATTATTTTAATAACAAGTTAAATAGTAACGTGTTAGATAAATATGATAAGTGGTTAGCGCAGTGGACAAGTAAACCTACTTATAATAAACCATTTGGTATATGGCAATATTCTTCTAAAGGAAGTGTTCCTGGAATAAATGGTAACGTAGACCTTAATATATCATATAAAGATTATCCATCAATAATAAAAGGAAATGGCGCAACAGGAAATACGGAAGAACCTAAAAAAGAAGAAGCTAAAGAAATAAATTATGTGGTAAAAAAAGGTGATACGTTAACTAAAATTGCTAATAAATACAACACTACTTATCAAAAATTAGCTAGTTATAATAACATAAAAGATCCTAATAAAATCTATATTGGTCAAATAATTAAAATTCCAGGAACTCTTACTAATATAAATCCGGTTACTTACGTAGTAAAAAAAGGTGATACTTTAAGCTCTATAGCAAATAAATATGGAACTGATTGGCAAAGTTTATATCAAAAAAATAAAGACGTTATAGGTAATAATCCAAACCTGATTAAACCAGGACAAATTTTAAAAATTTAGATTATTTTACCCTTGACTTAGATTTAAATAAAATGTATGCTAATTAAAGATAAGTGAGGATATGGATATGAAAAAAGGTAAATTTATCATGATTGCGATAGTGGCTTTTTCTTTGGCGGTTTCGTTAGGATACGCTTTGTTTAGTCAAACGCTTTCAATCAATGGTACAGCTACCGCAAAAGGTAATTTTGATGTTGAATTTAAGTCGGCGGATGTAACAACCCAAATAGGAAGCACTGGAGCTACGGCTCAAATATCAGAGGATAAAAATACTTTAAGTATTAATATTCCAAAATTAGAATACCCTGGTTCGTATGTTGAATACACAATAACAACAACCAATAATGGCACAATTCCAGCAAAATTAGTAAATATTGAGCAGCAGGGCTTAGATTCAGATCCTTCTATTAAAATTAGCTACTCTGGTCTTGATGAATTAAAAAACCAAGTCATAAATCAGGGCGTTGAGCAGGTTTTTAAAATTAAGGTTTTATGGGATGAAAGTTCTATTGAAAGTTCGTCAAACGTTGAATTTACCATAAAACTTAATTATGAGCAAGTAATATAAAAAAGCTTCTTATATGTAAGAAGCTTTTTTAACTTTTTGCACGTAGTATTATTATTGTTTTTTGTTAAATAATATGTTAATATTATTAGGATAGGTGAAGCATATGATGAGTAACGTTGTAAAAAATAAGTTGTTTATAGTAACGATAATTATTCTTATATACATACTAACTATATCTGTTGGATATGCTTTTTTTAAGGATTCTCTAGTTATAAGTGGTGTAGCTAGTACGGTTGATTATTACGAAGGAACTAAATTACCAACTCAGGCAGTTATAAGAGATACTTATTACAATAGGTATTATACAGCGGATAATACTAAATCTTTTGTTGATTTCGAAAGTGAATCATGGGAAGGGGATACTTACAAACTTTATTTCGTAAAAAAGATAGGAATTACAATGGGTGAAAAAACCATTAATTATATGGTAACTTTTACTAATCCTACCACTACTAGTTTTTCAAATGGAACGGTTAGTACTGAAATAGTAAAAAACCCGTTTTCAAGAATTAAAGGTACGAGTGCAACATTGTCTAAAACAACCGTTGCACCAGGAGAGAGTGTTGACGTAACTTTTTCAGTAAAATTTGATTTTTTATCTGAACTTTATGAACACGAAGTTAAAGCTACGGTTACTTACATGTACCAAAATAAGCCAAGATATTTCTATTTTATAATAAATTATTCACATTAAGATAGGGTGATAAAGTGAAAAAAAATTTAAGGGTGATTGTTTTATCATTAATTATTTTATTATCATTATTATTTGAAGTTACTGGTCTTTCTTTAAAATTTGGAACTTCTTATGCGTATGTTATAAAACCTTTAACATGGATATTTATTGGTATAATAGCGGTGGTATTTTTTAAAAATGACGTGGTAGTTAATAAAAAATATAAAAAAGATGTAAATTTTACGGTTGTTGTAGCAACTTTAGTTTATTTTTTAATATATTTTGTTTTAGGTTATATTAAAGGTTTTGCGTATAATCCATATGATAGTTCTTTAAAAGGCATTATTACCAACATATGGTCGTTTTTACCTATGATAATTGTTAGAGAGTATTCTAGGTATTACATGATAAATAATTGTGAGAAAAAAAGAATATTATGGTGGACGTTATTTATATCGTTACTACTTTGTTTAACAAATTTAAATATATATAAATTTGATACTTATTTTAAAGATTCGTTATCAACGTTTGAGTTTTTTATTCAAACATTTATGCCAGAGTTAATAACTAGTTTATTTCTAACTTATTTGTGCTATTTTTCTGGTTATAAAATTTCAATTATGTATTTGTTATTGCCTCAACTTGCTTTATACGTACTTCCAATTCTTCCAGACGTTGATTTGGCAACCTTAGCAATATTAAATTCGGCAATCCCTTTTTTCACTTATATATACATAAATTATTTAATTAATAAAATAGATAAAACTCTTGATAGAAAAGAAGTAAAAACCGTAGGGTTAAAGGGCTGGATAGTTATGATGGGTGTTATTATACTCATGGTATGTTTTGGTTTAGGTATGTTCCCTATAAAACCTTTAGTAATTGCAAGTAATAGTATGGCACCAAAAATTTATAAAGGTGATATTGTTATAATAAAAGATACCGATGTAAAAAAGGTAAAAGAAGGAGATATCATAAGATATAGAATGGAAAACTATTACGTTGTTCACCGGGTAGTTACCATATATGAAGATAATAATGGAGATCGTGTATTTATTACAAAAGGAGATAATAATGATGACATAGATTTATATCCAGTCAAAGAATCTCAATTTGCAGGTGTAATAAAATTTGATATCCCGTATTTGGGTTATCCAACTTTGATGCTTAGTAGGTTATTAAATACCGGTGTAGAGGATACGGTTATCGTTGATAAAGGAAGAACAAATTAAAAAAACGCATTTAGCGTTTTTTTGTTTAATTAGAAACTTGTTCGTAATTAAGTCTAACGGTAAAGGAAGCGCTTTCAGCAGTTTCTTCTGAATCTTCTAACCATTCAACTCTTATTTTCATTGATTGCGTTTCGTTTTGGTTTATTGGTGTTTCACCAGATGCAATACCACTATAAGTTACTTTAATTGGCCCTTCATCGTTATCTAATCCAGTTTGTTCAATACTTTTTAATTTAGCTGGTATAGAACCTTTATTTGTAATTGTTACTGGAATTTCAACATAAGCTCCTGGATAATCTAACTTATTAACATTTATTGTTAATGTTTTTTTACCCTCTTCTATAGTAGCTATATTAGCACCGTTTTGTGAAGTTGCATCAGTGTATCCACTTTTTATTATTTCTCCAATAGATGTAAATTCCACATCAAAATTACCTCTTGCAGTTGCGGTACCATTAATCGTTAATGTTTGTTTAAATAACGCATAACCTACAGCAACCGCTAAAGCAAAAACAATTACACCAATTATCACAATGTTTTGTTTTTTCATTACAATACTCCTTTCTCTAGTTTCTATAATTATAATACCATTTTTTTTAAAATATAGTCAATTAAATTAATTTATTTTGTAAAAAATGTAAACCATACGAAACAACATTACTTTAAATAATGTTGTCATAAATTTTACGTATGATTTTAAAAATATTATTTTTATTGAAAAATGGAATTTTAAATGCTATAATTGCTACGATAGAGGTGTATCATGAAAAAGCAAAATTTGTTTGTTGTTTTGTTGGTACTTTGTATAATAACTATGGCAGTGGGTTATTCTATTTTTAGAACTGACATAGAAGTAAACGGAAGAACTGCTGTTTTTGAAGATTTACAGGTAATATTTGTAAAAATTGGTAAGATTGAAGAAATAAATAGTATGGATGCTAGCGCGGTTATTTCAGAAGATGGAAAGAAAGTAACCATAAGTGTTCCAAAATTAATGGTTAAAGGTGCTTATGCTAAAATTCCTATTACGATTAAAAACGTTGGTACAGTACCAGCTAAATTACGTTCTATTAGTCAATTTGGATTAGGAAATAACACCGCTATTAGTGTTTCGTATACAGGTATTGGTGTTACTGATTCAGTTCTTGAACCAGGAGATAAACAAACTTTTGATGTTAAGGTTTCGTGGACACGGGATTTGTATAATAACATTGGTAATTATGATTTTTTTATAAAATTTAATTACGTCCAAGGATAGAAGGGAGTATTGCTAATGGCTAAAATTAAGTTTGATAAAGTTAGTTTAAAAAAGGTTTTTATAGCTTGTTTATTAGTTATTGCTTTAGTTTTTCAATTTGCTTTTTTAAGCTATCTATTTAAATCATTAGCGCCAAATGATAAAGAAGATGATTCAAACGTTATAATGAGTTATACTTCAAGTGGTAATTATGATTATAAAGTTTACTTAAAACCAAATGAGTTTATAAATAGTGAGTATTTGGGGCCTGATGAAGCGTATATATTGAATTTAATTGATCACGTTCATATAGATTCATTATATAATTTTTCTTCAACGGAAAAGACCAACGTAAGTGGTATAAATAAAACGGTAGCTAAATTGGTAATTTATTATCGTGAATCAAGTGATAAAAGTGGGAACCCAGAAATATTAAAAAAAGAAAACGTAATTGATGAAAAAGTTATTAGTTTTGATGATAAAACATATAATTTAATTGGTAATTATGATATATATTTAGATGAATACTTAAAGACTTTACAGGAATTTCAAAACCAGGTTAAAATATCGGTGGATGGTTACGTAGTAGTTACTTCCAAAACAAGTTTTAACGGAAGCGTTGGAGGAGCGACGTATGAAGATAGTTACGAAAATACCATTAAAATACCTTTAAGTGAGTCTGTTATAAAAATTGAAAATTCTCAAACTAAACCAAAAGAAAATAAAGTATATGAAAGTGATTTGTTAAAAACCAATAAGACCGTTATGGGATATATTGTGATTGCAAACATAGTGGTGTTTATCATAATATGTGTTTTACTTAGAAAGCTATTTATGTTTACTAACAAATCTGAATATGATAGAGTATTAGGTAAAATTTTAAAAAATTATGATGATGTTATAGTTAACACCACAAGTATAATTGATATATCTGAGTATAAATTAGTAGAAATAGAAGAATTTAAGGAAATTTTAAATTTATCTAGGGAATTGTTATTGCCAATCATGAACTACGAAGTAATGAAGGGATCTGAAACTTGGTTATATATAATAAAAGATAATATATTGTATAGATATATAATTTCAGAGGGAAAGTTAGATTATGAAAACAAAAAGAAAAAAACTAGACGTAAAAAGGATAATAACTAAGTTTGTTTTTGCTTCCTTCGTTATTCCTTTAGGTTTTATAATTTATAAAATAGTTGTTTCTCCTACAACTAATCCGGAACATATAGCAAATATTAAGGTTAAAACAGATTACGTATTGATGCTTATTCAGTGTATTTTAGGAATAGTAGCATTATTTATTCCTAGCATGATATCTAAAAAAGCAAGAATAGTTATTCCAAGTAGTATGTACGTTGTTTATGTTATATTTTTATATGCCGCGATATTTTTAGGAGAAGTAAGGGATTTTTATTATAAAATTCCGCACTGGGATACCATTTTACATACCTTTAGCGGAGCGGGTATAGGAGCTTTAGGATTTTCGGTTGTTAGTTTACTTAATAAAGAAAAAAAATTAGATTTTAATTTATCACCGTTTTTCGTAGCTTTATTTTCATTTTGCTTTGCGGTTACTATAGGTGTATTTTGGGAAATTTATGAATTTTCCTTTGATGGCATATTAGGATTAAACATGCAAAAATTTGCATTAGAAAACGGTTCTAGATTACTTGGCAGAGCAGCATTAATGGATACCATGAAGGATTTAATCGTTGATTCATTAGGAGCATTTATCATGAGTGTTTTAGGATATATTTCAATTAAATTTAAAAAAGGTTGGTTAGATAAAATATTAATAACAGAAAAAAAAGTTAATAATGATTAACTTTTTTTTAATACCTTCTTTTGTTTTTTATTCGTTCCCATTTTATTAAGCCAATTATGTTTAGAATTAGGTATCCTATTGAAACAACTAACATCATTAAAGAATTATTTACACCATTTAAAAAGTTTAATATCCATATTGCTAAATCCGCAACGTTATTACCTAATAGTACCCACCAGCATTCTCTAAAACGAAGGTTCATTAATATTATTGCGCATATGTTTATTGCGTTAGAAGTAGCATCTAAAAAGGCTAATTGTTGTCCAGGAATTTTTCTTAATAAAAATCCTAAAGATAAACTTCCTGCAAAACAGCAAATGGTTATTAAAACCGATATTTTAGTATTAAAGCTTCTAACCCTAACCTCGTTATTTTTATTCTTCTTTGTATGCCAATCAACTAATCCTTGAACTGCTAATGGAAAATATAGCAACGCAGATAAACAAGCTATTCCGTATAAATGTGCGTTCCAAGAAACGTATGCGTTCATAAGTGCAAAACCCGCTCCAAATACGTAATTATACCATTTTCCAAGGCCTGCATACCAACCATTTAGTAATCCGAAAATTAAAATTAAAAAACTAAAAAAATTACTTTTTGTAACAGATACTAAAAAGAAACTACATATAACCAATAAAAAGGGTATTAAATAAGTTTCTTTTAACCTTTTTATTTTTCTTCTGGACATATCATCACCTTATCTATTATATCTGATAAAAAAAGTTTTATCTATATAATTTATTTTATATGTTTTAACTTGACACTTTTAAAGCCCATAAATAAAGATAAATTATGTTTAAATTATTGTATTAATTAAAAAAAAGTATTATAATTAAATAGCAAATTGCCCTGTAGCCAAGTGGTAAGGCATCGGACTCTGACCCCGACATGCACTGGTTCGAATCCAGTCAGGGCAACCAAAAAATTATGGCCCGTTGGTGAAGGGGTTTAACACATCGCCCTCTCAAGGCGACATTCACGAGTTCAAATCTCGTACGGGTCACCAAGCATATAAAAAGGCCTATAGGCCTTTTTTTAAAATTCTAATACGTGCATCAATTAATTCGGCATCATCCATATATTTCCCAGTATATAAATCTTTTGTTGGAATATATGGATACGTTTTTTTAATCTTTTCAATTATTTCTTTATAAATTGTTAGTTCTTTAAGATAATTTCTAATAAAAGTTCTATTAGTATAAGGATCGAAAAATACGTTTTTTTCTAAAAAATGATCATTTGGAATAGGAAAAGTTATAAATGAAGCTTTTTCTAGATTAATGTTGTTAAAAGTTCTGATTTCATCGTATAAGTCTGTAGTTTTATTCATAGGATTTACGTGATTGGCATAGTTTGGTTCGAAAGTATCTATATTTCTATTTAAAAATATTGAAGGTCCCCACATAACAAAAAGTTTGAATGATGATTTTAGATTTATTCCATCTGAACTATGGTTGATTTTTGATGGATCACATAAGAAAATATCCTTTCCGCCAATAGGCTTTATTTCACCACTTTTTAATATTCTTAATATGTTTTTTTCACCGTTGTATAACCCCTGATATCCACCAGTTGCATGTATATAATATTTATTATGTTTCATAATATGATTAAACCTCCAATTTGTCGGTATCATATTATACACAATATTTTTTAAAAATCAATTAATACTTAACTTTAAACAAGGATATATGATATAATTTAATTACTTGTGAAAGGACTGGTTTTATGACTAATAAAGATTTAGCAGATTTAATATTTCCTAATATTACAAAAACAATAGAAGATTATGAAAAGATGTACCCTAAAAGAGATTTACCTGAAAGTGCTGTTGTAACACGTTTTGCACCATCTCCAACTGGTTTTGTGCACATGGGTTCTTTACTTGCTTCTTTTATTGAAAGGAAAGCTGCTAAAGATACAAATGGAATTTTTTATTTAAGAATAGAAGATACTGATAAAGAAAGAA
>ERZ1643249.2658-NODE-2658-length-16467-cov-15.680904_pt1 | contig 16467 bp, 15 predicted proteins | sample MGYA00579263_ERZ1643249 | MGnify/ENA primary metagenome ERZ1643249 (study PRJEB29033, sample SAMEA4952264) | chicken gut metagenome | biome: Broiler Chicken; feature: Gastrointestinal Tract; material: Caecum | place: Ireland | collected 2018 | study: Broiler...
GTCAGGTTTTCCACGAGCGCCTTCTGCGCGTCGCTCATCCCCATGCCGGCATAGCCGACGATCGAGAAGATGAGCACGGCGCCCGCGACGAAGCAGGCGGTCGTCACGATCTTGGTGAGCAGCCCGTTTTTGAAAACGAGGGCGAGCACGCCGCCGATAACGGGGAGCAGGAACGCGAGCAACGCGAGGAAGTTGAAGTTGAGGATGGTCGTTTCCACGCTCAAAGCGCCGCTGCCCATCGTTTCCTTATAGCCGAAAGCGATCTGCATTCCCGTATAGGAATAAGAAGTTTCCGTGATGAGCAGATCGGCCGTGTACTTGACGGCTTCGAGGAACATCATGCAGAATGCCGCGATGCCGAATACGAGCGCGATCGCCCCCGGAATGTAGTATTTGAGATTCTTTTTTGCCATTGTTGATCCTCCTTTATGAGTTAACGTTATCTGTATTGTATCACGAAATTATAAAAAAATCAACACTTGTCGAGAGTTTTATAAAAGTTCGACGCGGAGACCGAAAGTGTCGACGAATTTTCATTCGGCCGCGGGGAGGGAAAAAGATGACGGAATCTGAACTTACGGCTTTTGCGCTGTCGCTCGCAGGCACGGCGGCAGACTGCCCGTTCGCGGAGAAAGACGGCGCGCTCGTATTCCGCCATGCGGATACGAAAAAGTGGTTCGGGCTGCTGCTTTCCGTGCAGCGCAGGTACTTCGGAGAAGGGGAGGGCAGCGAGGTCTGCCTCAACGCAAAGTGTCCGCCCGAGCTCTCCGCCATGCTGCGGCAAAGCTATGCGGGGATCCTGCCCGCCTATCATATGAATAAAGAACAGTGGGTGACGGTGCGGCTCGGCTGCGGCGTGCCGGACGAAGAGATCAGGAACATTCTTCTGCTGAGCCGTGAACTGACCCGAAAGAAAGGCAAGGTGAAAGAGAAGTGATAATTTCACGAAAAAATCCTGCGATTTCGATTGCAATTCACCATTCGTTATAGTAAAATAGAAGGGATAAGGAAAAGAATCGGAGCGGCGTTTGCGCGGAGGTCCCTGTTTCTGTCTTTCGCCGCGGAAGATACAATACTTTTCAGGAGTTTTTTACCAATGAATCTGATCTATGGCGTAAAAGACAGGCCCAAAGCCGGGCAGCTGATCCTGTTTGCCTTGCAGCAGCTGCTCGCGATCCTCGCGGCGACCATCACGGTGCCGATCGCGGTCAACACGGCAACGGGGAGCGAGATGTCCATTTCGGCGGCGCTGTTCGGCGCGGGGGCGGGCACCCTCATTTATCAGCTGTTTACAAAGTTCCGCAGCCCCGTGTTCCTCGGCAGCTCCTTCGCGTTTATCGGCCCCATGTGCGCAGCGTTCGCCGGCGGCGTTTCCATGTCGCTCGGTTCGTTCGGGCTGATCGTCGGCGCGGTCTTTGCGGGGCTGGTCTATGTGGTCATAGCGATCGTCGTTAAATTTGCGGGCGTAAAGTGGATAGACAAGGTCATGCCCGCCGCCGTCATCGGGCCTACGGTCGCGCTCATCGGTCTTTCTCTTTCGGGCAGCGCCGTACAGAGTTCTGTAAGCGCCACGCTCGGCGAAAACGGATATATCATGGGGCTGAATTCCGTTCTCTGCCTCATCTGTGCGCTCGTTTCCCTCGCCGTTACCATCGTCTGCTCGGTCTACGGCAAAAAGATGATGAAGATGATCCCGTTCATCATCGGCATCCTCTCGGGCTATGCCGTCGCCGCCGTTTTCACGGCGTTCAGCTATATTCCCGGCGCGGAAGCGATGCGCGTCATTGACTTTACCGTCTTTCAGTCTATGGAATGGCTGCCGGACTTCACTTTCGTTGAAATGTTCAAGGGCGCAAACGGGCTGTTTGACGGAACGAACGTCGGTGCCTATATCGGCACCATCGCGGTCGCCTATATCCCCGTCGCGTTCGTCGTCTTTGCGGAACATCTGGCAGACCATAAGAACATCTCTTCCATCATCGAACACGACCTTCTGCGTGATCCCGGGCTTTCCCGTACGCTGCTCGGCGACGGTGTCGGTTCTATGGTCGGCGCCTTTTTCGGCGGCTGCCCGAACACCACCTACGGCGAATCCATCGGCTGCGTCGCCATTTCCGGCAATGCTTCCGTCATAACCATCTTCGTTACGGCGCTGCTTGCGATCGTCTCTTCCTTTATCGCTCCTTTTGTGACCTTCCTGCACAGCATCCCCGGCTGCGTGATGGGCGGCGTATGTATCGCCCTGTACGGCTTTATCGCCGTCAGCGGCCTGAAGATGGTGCAGAAGGTCGACCTCAACGACAACCGCAATCTTTTCACCGTGGCGGCGGTGCTCGTCACCGGTGTCGGCGGCATGGCGCTCACGTTCGGCAAAGTCACCATCACCGCGATCGCTTCCGCTCTCATCCTCGGCATCCTCGTCAACGTGCTCGTCAACCTCGGCAATAAGAAAAAGAAGGCAGCCCCCGAAGAAGGGGAGAGCTCCGAAAAGGCCGAAGAGGACGCCTCCGCCGTCTGCCTTGCGGAACTCGGAAAGCTGCAGGATCTGCGCGAGGCGGGCATCCTCACCGAAGAGGAATACGCGGCGTTCAGAGAAAGGGCGGTAGAAAAAGCCGTTACGGAAAACGTTCCCGGGGAAGACCGGTGATATTTCGGGAAAAACGAAAAAGGAGAACGCATGAAGCGTTCTCCTTTTTTTCAGACAAGGAGCAGGATCATATCGGTCAGGAACACCGCCGCTATGCTCGCGAGGGAGACCGTCAGCAGCCCTCGGCGGAAAAAGGAGAGCAGGACGGCCACCGCGGTCCCGGCGATGCCCGACCAGATGCTCGCCGTTTCAAACAGCATTCCGGGGAATACCATCACCGCGAGCACGCTGTACGGCAGATAGTAGAGGAAGGAGCGTACGAACCTGTTCGTTATGTTCCGCTTTGCGAGCAGTAGGGTCACGCCCTTCGTCGCGTAGGTCACGCCGAACATGACGAGGCAGCCGAGGAGCATACTCTGTACGGTCACGGCGTGCCTCCTTTTTCTCCGCCGCCGTTTTGCGCGGGGGCTTCGCCTTCCTCTCTGCGGGGGAAGAGGAGGGAAAGAACCGACGTGCATACGACGGAGCATACGATGATGTCGACGCCTTCGGGCAGGGACGCGAGCGCGGGCACAAAGGCGAACAGGCAGGACGCGCCGACCGAAAGAACGACGAGCAGGAGCACCCGCTTGTCGTCGCGGGAAGGGGGGAGGATGATGGCGACGAACATGGCATATAAAGCGATGCCGAGGGCGCCGGTCAGTATGCCGTACCATTCCCCGCCGACGAACCGCCCGATCAGTGCGCTCGCCCCCGCGCCCGCCGCCGTTCCGCCGACCCATCCGGCAAAGGAACAGCTCATCAGCCCGGCGAGGTAAGCAAAGGTGAGCTTCCGCGGCTGGCGCATGGCGACGGCATAATTTTCGTCCGTCACGCCGAAGGCGAGCAGGGCGCGCTGCCAGAGCGGGAAGCCCGTTCCCATTTTCTGCGCGAGGGAAAGCGACATCAGCGTGTACCGGATATTGATGACGAGCATGGTCGCCGCGAGTACGGCGAGGTTTGCGCCCTGCGCGATAAGTTCCGTGCCCGCGAACTGTCCCGTTCCCGTAAAGTTGGTGAAAGATACGAGTATGGGGAACCAGGGCGGGAAGCCCATGCCCACCGCCTGTATGGCATACGCGAAGGCGACGGACAGGTACCCGAGCGCGACGGGGATGCCGTCGCGCACACCGTTTCTGAATCTCATTGGTTTTTTCCGTCCGAAAACAAGTACCGCCCGCAGGCGGCGAGTTCCATTATAGCACAAAAAAGCCGTACAGGCATACCGTTTTTCGGCGGAAAAACGCATTTTTCCCGTAACAGGCTCCGTTCAATTTGCTTTCGCGCCCGCGATATGCTATAATAATGCAAATAACAGCAACGGAGAACGATGAATGTATTGGGCTGACAAGCTGGCGGATGAGGTCATCCGCAGAAAACCGGATAAAGAAGTCTATGTGTGCGCGGCGGGCATTTCTCCCTCCGGCTCCGTGCACATCGGAAATTTCCGCGACATCGCGACGAGTTATTTCGTCTATCGCGCCCTGCTCAGAAAGGGCAAAAAGGCGAAGATGCTCTTTTCGTGGGACGAATACGACCGCCTGCGCAAGGTGCCGAAAAACGTTTCCGACTACCTCGGCAACAATTCTTTCGAGCAGTACATCGGCTGCCCGTATTCGGATATCCCCGATCCCTTCGGCAAGGACGAATCTTACGCCGCGCACTTTGAAAAGGAATTCATGGAATCCCTCAAAAAGTTCGGCATCGAGATGGAATACCGCTATCAGGCGAAGGAATACCGCTCGGGCAGGTATGCCGAATACGTCATCTTCGCGCTGAAAAACCGCAGAAAGATCTACGACATCCTCGACAGGCACCGCACGCAGGAGGGGAGCGAGGAGGAGCGAGAACAGTATTATCCCGTATCCATCTTCTGCCCGCACTGCCATAAGGATTTCACGAAGATCACCTCCCTCTCGGAGGACTGCACCAAAGCGCACTATGTGTGCGAGTGCGGGCACGAGGGCGATTTCGATTTCACCAAAGACTTCAACTGCAAGCTGCAGTGGAAGGTAGACTGGCCCATGCGCTGGAAGGCGGAAGGCGTCGATTTCGAGCCGGGCGGCAAGGACCACGCCTCCAAAAACGGCAGCTACGATACCGCAAAGGACATTTCCCGCGAGGTGTTCGGCTACGAGCCGCCCCTCTTCCAGGGCTACGAGTTCATCGGCATCAGGGGCAGCGTGAACGTGGGCAAGATGAGCGGCTCTTCGGGGCTGAACATGACGCCGGAGTTCCTTCTCAAGCTCTACCCGCCCGAACTCATCCTCTGGCTGTACGCAAAGACGGAACCCCTCAAGGCGTTCGACTTCTGCCTCTCGGACGAGATCCTGCGGCAGTATTTCGAGTTCGGCAAGATGCTCAAGAGCTATCTCGACGGCACGGCGGACGAGAACACGAAGCGCATCATGGAAAACAGCCTCATCGAAGGGCGCAAGTTCGTTCCCGTCCCGATGAGCCAGCTCGTAGACCTCGGCTCTGTGGTCGACTTCAACCCCGAGATGATGGAAAAGCTGTTCGAAAAGATCGGCACGCCCTATAAACAGGAGGACTTCAGAGAGCTGTTCGAGCGCGCGAAGTTCTGGCTGCGCACCTGCTCGCCGGAAAGCGAGTACGTCATCCGCGAAAAGAGGAACTGGCCGTACTGGCGCACCATGAACGAAAAGGAGCGCGAATGCGTCCGCCTGCTCAAAGAGTTCATAGAGAAGGGCGGCTACACCCTCGATTCGCTGCAATCCGAACTGTACGCCATCCCCAAGCAGGTCTATCCCGAAGCCGCGGAGGACAAAAACGCGCTCAAAGAAGTGCAGAGCAAGTTCTTCAAAGACGTGTACAACCTCACGCTCGGGCGCGACAAGGGCCCCCGCCTGTACCTGTACCTGTACGCGGTAGACCCTTCCCGCTACCTCAACCTCCTCGATTTCTCCCTGCCCGAAGCGGAAGACCCCGATGCGAAGGAAGAGGAGAAGAAGGAAGAGGCTCCCGCGGAAGCAAAGCCCGTCGAGGATAAATACGTCGCGCAGCCCGCTCCCTTCAAGGAGCTCATCGAAAAGGCGGATTTTGAAAAGTGCGATCTGCGCGTTTGCAAGATCCTCTCGGCAAAGCCCATGCGCAAGACCAATAAGCTGATGAAGCTGACCCTGCACGACGGCGCGGGCGAGCGCGTCATCGTGTCGTCCATCGCCGACCTCTATACGCCCGAGCAGCTCGTCGGCAGAAAGATCGTCGTGCTCGTCAACTTAAAGCCGCACAAGTTCGGCAACGAGTATTCCGACGGGATGCTGATCGCCTCCGGAAACTCGGACGGCACCTGCCGCGTGCTCTTTGCGGCGGACGACGCGGAGATCGGTTCCCTCGTCTATTAAAAACAAACACATCTGTCCGCAGGGAGGGGATATTTTCGGATATTCCCTCTTTTTATGCGGCAGGGGAGCAATACGATGCGAGGAACGAAAAGCGTCGACCTCGGCAAAGACCGCATAGGCGTTCTCATCGCGAAGCTGGCGGTGCCCGCCGTGGTCGCGCAGATCATCAATCTTTTATATAATCTCGTGGACAGGATGTACGTCAGCGCCATTCCCGGGGAAGAGGGTACCCTCGCCATCGCGGGGCTGGGCGTCGTCTTTCCCATCACCCTCATCGTGAGCGCCTTCGCCAACCTCGTGGGGCTGGGCGGCGCGCCGCTGGCGAGCATCTTCCTCGGGGAAAGGAAGAAAGAGGAGGCGAGCCGCGTATTCAATGCGGGAACGGTACTGCTCGTGCTGTTCGGCGTCGTGCTCACGGCGGCGGTGCTGATTTTCTGCGAGCCGCTCGTCCGCGCCTTCGGAGCGCCGACGAGGGCGGTGCCGTACGGGAGCAGCTATCTCTTCGTCTACGGCATCGGCTCGCTGTTCGTCATGTTCTCTCTGGGACTGAATCCCTTCATTTCGGCGCAGGGCTTCAGCTTTACGGCAATGTTCACCGTCGCCATCGGCGCCGTGCTCAACATCGCGTTCGACCCGCTCTTTATCTTTGTTTTCGATATGGGCGTGGAGGGCGCCGCGCTCGCCACCATTCTCTCGCAGGCGGTCTCTGCGGTATGGGCGGTGTGCTTTTTCTTCCGCAGAAAGACGGAATACCGTTTCCGCCTTTCGCAGCTGCGCCTGCCGTGGAGCATCGTGCGCAGGATAGTATTGCTCGGGCTTTCGCCCTTCATCATGAGCGTCACGGAAAGCGCCATTCAGATCGTGTTCAACAACAACCTGACCCGCTGGTCGGGGGACAACGAAGACTATACCGCCGCGCTCACCATCATGCTCAGCGCGATACAGATGGTGTGCATGCCCCTCAACGGGCTGGGCAACGGCGTGCAGCCCGTCGTCTCCTTCAACTACGGCACGGGCGACTCCGCCCGCATCAGAAAGACGGTGAAGATCACCGCGCTCATCGCCCTGTGCGGCAGCGTATCGGTGTGGCTGCTCTCTCTGCTCGCGCCGCAGGTGTACGGGTATATGTTCAACGCGAGCCCCGCCGTCATGGAACTTGTCCGCCGTTATACGCCTTATTTCATGATGGGAACGGTCATGTTCTTCGCGCAGATGACGCTTCAGAACGTGTTCATCGCGCTCAACCAGGCGCGCATTTCCATCTTCCTCGCCTGCCTGCGCAAGGTCATCCTGCTCATCCCGCTGTGCTTTGCGCTGCCGTACGCCTTCGGCGTTTCGGGCGTGTTTTACAGCGAGGGGATCGCGGACATCGTCGCGGGCGTCATCACGGCGGCGACTTTCTTCTGTATGCTGCCGCGCATCCTCAAAAAGAGGGAGATCCTGCTCGCGCAGAATCCTCCGGCGGGGAACGGGCAGGCCGGCTCTGCCGCAGAGGAAACAAAGTAAAAAGAGCGGAAAACCGCCCGCAGGGCGGTTTTCCGCTCTTTCTGTCTGCGTCTTGCGGAAAATGCCGCGTCTGCGCCGTCCGCGCATAAAAAGGGGAGGGCTTCCGCACACTTTTATGCGGAGGGATCAGATGCGCGGGCAGACGATATTTTTTGAAAACGTCCCGCGGATCGCGGCGGGCGCCGCGGTCGCGGGGCCGAAGGAGTGCGCGGGTATTTTAGGCGAATATGCAGACGTACCGCTCAAAGACGATATGTTCGGCGAGGACACCTTTGAAAAGGCGGAGCGCAAGATGCTTCTCTGCGCTCTCCGCCTCGGCGTGGAAAAGGCGGGGCTGGATGCGGTCGACGCCGTCTTTTCGGGGGATCTGCTCAATCAGATCATCTCGGCGAGTTTCGCCGCGCGGGAAACGGGCTTTCCCTATCTCGGCATATACAGTGCCTGCTCGACCATGAGCGAGGGGCTGCTGCTGGGAGCGATGGCGGTGGACGGCGGTTATCTCGATACCGCCGCCGCGGCGACGGGCAGCCATTTTTCTTCGGCGGAGCGGCAGTACCGCTTCCCGCTCGAGCTGGGCACCACACGCCCGCCGCAGTCGCAGTGGACGGTCACGGGGGCGGGCTGCGCCGTGCTCAAACGGGGCGGGGACGGGCCTGCCGTCACCTGCGGCACGGTGGGCAAGGTCGTCGATTTCGGCGTTTCCGACGTGAACAACATGGGTGCCGCGATGGCTCCCGCGGCACTGGACACGCTGCTCGCGCATTTCCGCGATACGGGCAGAAGCCCCGCCTATTATGACCTTATCCTGACGGGCGACCTCGGCGTGCTGGGCAGCCGTATCCTCAAAGACCTCGCGTGGGAAAAGGGGGCAGATCTTTCCAACCACGTCGATTGCGGCGAGATCGTGTACACGGTCGCCGAAGACGAGTTTCAGGGCGGGAGCGGCGCGGGGTGCAGCGCCGTCGTGTTCAATTCGTATATCCTTTCCAAACTGCGCCCGGGCGGCGGGCTGCGCCGCGTCCTGTTTGCGGCGACGGGCGCGCTGCTCTCCACCGTCTCGTCGGGGCAGGGCGAAAGCATCCCGTGCATCTCGCACGCCGTCGCCGTCGAGCGGGGGGAGGGGAGATGAGCGCGTATACAGACATTCTCCTTCAATTCGCAAAGGCGTTTGCGGTCGGCGGCGCGGTCTGCACCGTCGCACAGGTGATCATCAACTGCACGAAGCTGACCTCGTGCAGGATCCTCGTCATCTTCCTGCTTTCCGGCGTCGTGCTCGGCGCGCTGGGGCTGTACGACTATCTCGTCGATTTTGCCGGCGCCGGCGCGACCGTGCCCATCAGCGGCTTCGGCTGGCTGCTCGCGAAGGGCGCGATGCGCGGGGCGGAAACGGGGCTGTTCGGCGCGCTGACGGGCGCGCTCGCTTCGGCGAGCGCGGGCGTGACCGCGGCGGTACTGTTCGGCTTTCTGGCAGCTCTCGTCTTCCGGCCGAAGAGCAAAAAGAACTGACGCGCCTCTCCGAATGCGATACAAAAGCCGCGGCCTTCTTTCCCGCTTTCCCTTTGACAAATCTGCCCGCGGGTGCTATACTTGAACTGCGGTGCGCAGGGGTGTGCCGCAAAAACCGTTATTTGTGGGGGAGGCGAAGTATTATGCTGGGCAAAGAACTGCTTTTTGCGCTGATAGGGACGGGCGCGACCTTTCTCGCGACGGCGCTCGGCGCCGCGCTCGTGTTCTTTTTCAAAAAGGATATGTCCGCCGCGATGCAGCGCATCTTCCTCGGCTTTGCCGCCGGCGTGATGACGGCGGCTTCCGTCTTTTCCCTTCTCCTTCCCGCGATGGAACAGCTGGAGGGGGAGGGCAAAAGCGTCGTCCTGCCCGTCTGCGGCGGGTTTGCGATCGGCGCGCTCTTTCTGCTCCTGCTCGATAAACTGCTGCCGCATATGCACCTCGGCAGCGAAGAACCGGAAGGGCTCCCTTCGCATTTCAGAAAGTCGACCATGCTCGTGCTTGCCGTCACGCTGCACAACATCCCCGAGGGGATGGCGGTCGCGCTCGCCTTTGCGTCCGCGGCTGCGCAGCAGGGCGGTCTTGCCGCCGCCGTCGCGCTCGCCGTCGGCATGGCGTTGCAGAACTTTCCGGAGGGCGCCGCGGTCTCCCTCCCGCTCCGCTCGAACGGCGCGGGGAAGGGGAAGGCATTTTTCATGGGTGCCCTGTCCGGCGTCGTGGAGCCGGTCGCAGGCATCCTCGCCGTGCTCGTCGCGGGGTCGGTGACGGGCATCATGCCGTGGGTGCTCTCCTTTGCGGCGGGGGCGATGATCTATGTCGTCGTCGAAGAGCTGATCCCGGAGGCGCATTTAGGGGAGCATTCCCATGTGGGCACGGCGAGCGCATTGTTCGGATTCTTTGTCATGATGCTGCTGGATATAGCCATCGGATGAGGGTTTTCCCGCAAATTTCAAGTACTATGTCAGGCATAAAGCAATAAATACAGCGATTTCGGAGGAGAAATGAATACTTTTCCTTTTTACGGTTCGCTTTCGGAGGAAGGCAAAAAGCTGCTCTCCGCTTCCGTGTGCGAGCGCACGTTTATGCGCGGCGAGGAGGTCAGCCGCGGCGAATGTACGGGGCTGCTGCTCGTCCGCTCGGGGCGGCTGCGCGCCTATACCATGTCGGCGGAGGGCAGGGAGATCACGCTGTACCGCCTCGGGAAGGGCGACGTCTGCCTGTTCAGCGCGTCGTGCGCGCTGCACGGAATGCAGGCGGATATATTCGTGCGGGCGGAGGAAGAGACCCGCGTCCTGCTCCTCCCCGCGGAGGTGTACCGCACCCTTTCGGAAAAGGAGCTGGCGGCGGCAGCCTTTACGGGAGAGATGACGGCGCGGCGGCTTTCGGAAGTGCTTTGGGTGCTCGACGAGGTGCTCAACAAAAAATTCGATGCGCGCCTCGCGGCGCTCCTTCTCGAAGAGGCGGCATATGCGGGCAGCGACAGTATACATACCACGCACGAAAAGCTCGCCGCACACCTCGGCACGGTGCGCGAGGCGGTATCGCGGATGCTGCGCTATTTTGAAGAGGAGGGGCTGGTCTCCCTCTCCCGCGGCGGCATCCGTATAGAGGACAGGGCAGAGCTGGAACGCCTCTCCGCCGAACGCAAATAATTTTTTTGTCTGTGTAACATTGTTACGGAAAAATTCCCGCACAAGGTGTACAATGGCGGTACAAAATCACAAAAGGAGAACACCTGTCATGGTACACACGGTCACGGAAAATAATTTTGAACAGCTCGTAGAAAGCAGCGAAGGCACCGTCCTGCTCGATTTCTGGGCGGGCTGGTGCGGGCCCTGCCGCATGATGAGCCCCGTCGTAGAGCAGATCGCGCAGGAGCGCGGCGACGTGACGGTCGGCAAAGTCAACGTAGACGAAGAGGGCGGGCTTGCCCGCCGGTTCGGGATCATGTCCATCCCGTCCTTCCTCGTATTCAAAGGCGGCAAGCTCGTGTCCCGCACGGCGGGCGCGCGGCCGAAGGCGGCGTTGGAGGAACTGTTATGAGCCTCTTTTCCCTTTTCCGCGATCCCTTCGCGGAAGGCGCGGCGCGCGCAGCAAACACGCCGGGTGCGCGCGTCATCGACGTGCGCACCCCCGAAGAATACGCCGAAGGGCACCTTCCCGGGGCGGAAAACATCCCCCTCGACGCCATCCCCCGCGCGCACTTCGAACAGGGCGGCAGGCTGTTCGTCTACTGTCACAGCGGCGCGCGCAGCGGCAGGGCGGTCTCTTTTCTGAAAGGGAAGGGGCTCGACGCCGTAAATATGGGCGGCATCGCCGGCTATAAAGGCAAACTTGAAAAATAAAGGCGGATAATTCCGCGGGAGGGGCATATGAAAGTTGTCATCATCGGCGGCGTCGCCGGCGGCGCGACGGCCGCCGCGCGCCTGCGCAGGCTGAACGAGAGCGCGGAGATCGTCGTCCTCGAGCGCGGCGGTTACGTTTCGTACGCGAATTGCGGCCTGCCCTATTACATAGGCGGCGAAATTTCCGACAGGCGCAAACTCACGCTGCAGACGCCCGCAAGTTTCCGCAGCCGCTTCAACGTGGACGTCCGCATAAACAGCGAGGCAGTCGCGATAGACCGCTCCGGCAAGCGCGTGCGCGTCCGCACGAAAGAGGGCACGGAATACGAAGAGAGTTACGATAAGCTCGTCTACGCGCCGGGCGCGAAGGCTGTGCTCCCTCCCTTTGCGGGGAGCGGCGACCGCATTTTCACCCTGCGCACGGTCGAGGATACCTTCCGCATCGACGATTTCCTAAACAGGAAAAAGCCGCGCGCCGTCCTCGTCATCGGCGGCGGGTTCATCGGGCTGGAAGCGGCGGAAAATCTGCTCCGCCGCGGCGTGCGCGTCACCCTCGTCCAGATGGAAGAGCAGGTCATGCTGCCCTTCGATTACGATATGGCGTGCATCCTCCACGCAAAACTGCGCGAAAGCGGGGTTGAACTCCGCCTCCGCAGCAAGGTGACGGCGCTTTCGCAGGAAGGGGACGGCGTCACCGCCCGCACAGAGGGCGGGGAATGTATCGCGGCGGACGCGGCGCTCGTGGCCGTCGGCGTCGTGCCCGAAACGAACCTCGCGAAGGACGCGGGGCTTTTGCTGGGCATGCGCGGAGCCGTCGTCGTCGACGAGCATATGCGCACCTCCGATCCCGACATCTATGCGGCGGGGGATGCGGTGCTGGTCAGAAATTCGGTCACGGGTACCGAAGCGCTCGTCCCCCTCGCGGGGCCTGCCAACAAACAGGGGAGGATCGCGGCAGACAATATCTGCGGCATTCCGAGCGTTTACCGCGGGGCGCAGGGCTCCTCGGTGCTCAAACTCTTCGACATGACGGCCGCATCCACCGGGCTTTCCGAGCGCGCCGCCCGCGCGGCGGGGTACGACTGCGCGAGCGTCCTTCTCTTTTCGCCCGATCACGCCACCTATTATCCCGGCGCCCGCAACATGACGCTGAAAGTGACCTATGAAAGGGATACCGGCCGCATCCTCGGCGCGCAGGGCGTGGGATTCGGCGGCGTGGATAAGCGCATCGACGTGCTCGCGGCGGCAGTCCGCGCGAAGATGACGGACGCAGACCTCGCAGACCTCGACCTCTGCTATGCGCCGCCCTATTCTTCGGCGAAGGATCCCGTCAACATGGCGGGCTACGTCATCGGGAACGTGCGCGGCGGCATCGTGAAGCAGCACGAATGGAAGGATGTGGAGGCGATCTCCGCCGACGGGAACACCCTCCTGCTCGACGTACAGACGGCGGGAGAATTTGCCGAGGCGCACCTGAAGGGCGCGGTCAATATCCCCGTCGACGAGCTGCGCTCCCGCATGGGCGAGCTGGATAAAACGAAAAAGATCTGCGTCAACTGTTACAGCGGGCTGCGCAGCTATATCGCCTGCCGCATGCTGTCGGCAGAAGGGTTCGACTGTTCCAACCTTTCGGGCGGCATCCGTTTTTATAAGGTCGTCGCCGAGGGCGGAAGCTACGATTCGGTGTCCCGCCATCTCTGCGGAATGAAAGGTGAATGAACTAAAAAACCAAATGAGAAGTTCATATAAAGACAGAGCCGCGCGGCTTTTGCCGCGCGGCTCTGTCTTTATCAGGTCATGCGAATTGGCTGTTGTACAGCGCGGCATAGGCGCCGCCCTTCGCGAGCAGTTGCGTATGTTCACGTTGTTCAGCAGCAGCTCGCCGCCCGTTATGTTTTCGAGAAGCACGGCGCTCATCCTGTCCGGCAGCTTCTGCAGTTTGCGGAAGAGCGGGGAGGCGCCGCGCATGATGAAGAGGGCGATGACCGTGATGACGGCGAGCACCGCCAGAAGGATCAGCCCCATGACCCAAACTTTCAGAAATGCGAGGATGCGGTTTCAGAAAGCGTAAGATAAGTCTCATACATACTCCTTTTCAAAAAAATTATTTATATGCGAACTGTTTCCGGAGAACATAAAAAGGGTGCGCCCGATTGTGCTCAACAATCGGGCGCACCCGTATCTTATCAACCGTTGCGGCTGCGGCCGCAAGTTCTCCGATAAACACTTTATTGTCTGTCAGAGGGGAAGCGCAGGGCGCCTTTCCTCATGACCATCGCGTATTATACAGCATATGATTTTCAATGTCAACGACAGAACGCAAAAAAATAAAAATTTTTTCAGAAATATTTTTGCACGGATTTATCGGAAACCCCTTCTGTTTCCCGAAAAAAATCAGCTCTCATTCATATTGCCGCAGCAGCGCGCGGGCGCGCCGGGCAAGCTCCTGTGCCACGGGGGAAGGGGAAAGCACGCGCACGCCGCTGCCGAAGCCGAGCAGCTTTGCGTACAGCACCTCGCCGCCGGGCAGCTCCGCTTCCGCGAGGATGTCGCCGCCTTCCACGCGCACGTTGTCCATGCCCAGCCATTCTTCGATGTCGGGCAGGGCTTCCTTCTGCACTGCAAGGCGCAGGCGGATGAGTTCTTCGTCTTTGAAGTTGAATTTGAGCGGGAGGTTGGCGCGGTCGACCTCTCTCTTTTCAAACTTTTCTCCCGTTTCCCGCGCGCTGCGTATGCGCCCCACGCGGAACAGGCGGAAATCCTTCCGCGCCCGGCACCAGGCGTACAGATACCAGATATTTTGTTTATAAATGAGCAGGTGCGGTTCGACGGTGCGCCTGCTCTCTTTTCCGCCGCGGTCGATGTACGAAAGGTCGAGGCAGGAGCATCCCTCCGTTGCGTCCTCCAGCAGTTTGAGTTTGTCGGAAAAGGAGTATGCGTCCCCCCAGGTGCCGCTGTCCACGAGGATATTCCCCGAAAGCGCGAGGTCGCGGCTGTCAGACTTCTGCTGCCGCAGCAGTTTTTCCAGGGCGTCTTTCACCGCCTCGTCGGGCAGCTGCTCGTAGAGCGCTGTCAGCGCGTTCACCGCCGCGGCAAATTCTTCGCGGGTGAAAAAATTGGCGGGCAGGCGGAACGTATCGGGCAGGCATATCCCGCCGTTCCTGCCGCGTATAATATCTATCGGGACGCCCGATATGCTCAATTCTTCCGCGTAGCGGTAGATGCTGCGTTCGGAAACGCCGAAATCCCTCGCCATCTGCGCCGCGCTCGCCTTGCGCGCCTTCAGCAGGCGGAACAGTATTTTCAGCATGATCTGAAATTTCATGGCTCACTCCCCGAAAAATTTTTATAGTTTCCGGAAAATATTATAAGAATCCTGACAATATCTGTCAAGTTTTTTGCGTTATAATGGCAGTGTAAAAACAAGAAGGAGCGAAAAAGCTATGTTTGGTTTCCGCAAAAAAGAAAAAAATACCGTATTCCTGCCCGAAGGCACCCTTCCCCGCGCCCGCCGCAGGGAGAACGCCTTCGCTTCCGCGCGTGCCGCGGAAGCCCGCATGGAACGCGCCCGCCGCCGCGTATCCTCCGAAGCGGAGGACGAGCTCTTCCGCCTCCGCGCATGGGCGGCTCTCTCCGCCGTCGTGCGTTTTTCGCAGGAGCGTTCTGCGCCCGCGCCCGTACAGAGGGGGCTGCGCACCCGCCGCCCGCTCATTGCCGCGCGCCCCGCGCTTTCCTGCTCCGACGCGCTCGACGAGGCGATCGCCTCGCTGTCCCGCCTGCGCGGGCTGAACAGGGGAGAGTGAGCCTTTGCGGCGTTAACCTGTCTTTATAGAGGCTATAAAAATTACTAATATCTCGGGGGCGTTCCATCGTTTGCAAAAATTCCGCGTTCATGGTACAATACAATACGGAAAATAAAAAACAAAGGAGTTTTTTCATATGTCTTATGTCGAGAGCGTCCTCGCGCGCGTGAAAGAACAGAATCCCAACGAACCGGAATTCCATCAGGCGGTAACGGAGGTGCTGAACAGCCTCAAACCCGCCATCGAAGCGAACCCGAAGTATGAGGCGGCGGGGCTTCTCGAGCGCCTCGTCGAACCCGAACGCATCGTCATGTTCCGCGTTCCGTGGGTGGACGATGCAGGCAAAACGCAGGTCAACAAGGGCTACCGCGTGCAGTTCAACAGCGCCATCGGGCCTTATAAGGGCGGCCTGCGCTTCCATCCTTCCGTCAACCTGTCCATCATCAAGTTTCTGGGCTTTGAACAGATCTTCAAAAACAGCCTGACCGGCCTGCCCATCGGCGGCGGCAAGGGCGGCTCCAACTTCGACCCGAAGGGCAAGAGCGACAACGAGATCATGCGCTTCTGCCAGAGCTTCATGACCGAGCTGCAGCGCCACATCGGCGCGGATACCGACGTTCCCGCCGGCGACATCGGCGTCGGCGGCAGAGAGATCGGCTATCTGTTCGGGCAGTATAAGAGGATCCGCGACGAACACGTCGGCGTCCTCACCGGCAGGGGGCTGACCTACGGCGGCTCTCTCGTCCGCACCGAGGCGACCGGCTACGGCCTCGTCTATATCACCGAAGAGGCGCTGCGCAGCAAGGGCGACGATCTGAAGGGCAAGACGGTCGTCATCAGCGGCTCGGGCAACGTCGCCATCTACGCCTGCCAGAAGGCGCAGCAGCTGGGTGCGAAGGTCGTCACCATGAGCGACTCCAACGGCTATGTCTATGACCCGAACGGCATCGACCTTTCCGTCGTCAAGCAGATCAAAGAGGTGGAAAGGGGCCGCATCAAAGAGTACGCGGCGCGCGTCAAGGGCGCCGAGTATCACGAAGGCTGCAAGGGCGTGTGGACGGTGAAGTGCGACGTCGCCCTTCCCTGCGCGACGCAGAACGAACTCGACGAAGAGGCGGCAAAGACGCTCGTCAAAAACGGCGTGAAGCTGGTCGGCGAGGGCGCGAATATGCCCACCACGCTGGAAGGCACCGAAGTGTTCCTGAAAAACAAGGTAGTGTTCCTGCCCGGCAAGGCGGCGAACGCGGGCGGCGTGGCTACCTCCGCGCTCGAAATGGCGCAGTCCAGCGGCAGGCTGTTCTGGTCGTTCGACGAGG
>ERZ1643249.2660-NODE-2660-length-16454-cov-7.739374_pt1 | contig 16454 bp, 21 predicted proteins | sample MGYA00579263_ERZ1643249 | MGnify/ENA primary metagenome ERZ1643249 (study PRJEB29033, sample SAMEA4952264) | chicken gut metagenome | biome: Broiler Chicken; feature: Gastrointestinal Tract; material: Caecum | place: Ireland | collected 2018 | study: Broiler...
ATGATGGTGGTAGTATTCATACTATTGGTACTGATTTGGTTGCAGAACTTATTATCGAAAATGGTACTATTAATATAAAGCAATTAGGAGCTAGAAGTTGTACTTATCCAGATGTTTCTAATAAAACTGATTCTAAATCTTATCTGATTTTATATGAAAATATATGTAATAAAAATAATATTCAGTACAAATTATTTATTCCCAATGGATTATGGTTTTTTTCTGAAACATTAATATCAAGACATTTAGGAATAAATATATATGGGAATTCTAATTTTTCTCGTTCTGATTATAGTGGAACTGTTATATTACCTTATAAAGATAATCAAGATTATATTTGGAAATTGGGTGGAAAAGAAGAATATGATGATACTGATTCAATTTCAACTTCAAAAATGATAACTCAATCTGAATTAAATAACTTAACTTTTTCTACAGGAACTTATATAAAAGATATGAATTATTCTGTCTCAATAGGATGCTTAATATTTGATAGATGTGATTTTGTAAATATTCCAAATATAAATATAATGCACTTCTTTGGAAATGGTATTGTAATTCGTTCTTGTTGGGAATTTAATATTGGAAATTTGATGTTTAGAAATCAAAAAGGATTTAATTTTGGATGTATGTTATGGGATAATACATCAGGAGTAACGGGAGTTTCAGCAAATATATCAGCATTTAATATTGATAATATGATGAGTGAAGGTCAAGATGGATATATTTTATTTTCTAATGAATATTCTGGAGCATCTCATAATCATATTGGACATTTAAACATTGAAAACAGTTTTGAAAGTGGCAGTAAGTCTGAGATTTTAGAAGACGAGAATGTTTCTAGTTATATACCAATTGATTTAATTAAAGGCTTTTTCCGTTCGTTAATAATAGATAGTGTTAATTTTTTTGATAACAATAACCAAAAAAGTACTGATGATTTAGGAAATAACTATTATTTTAGATCATTGTTTTCTACTATTGAATATGATAATGATTATAATTCTAGATTTAATATAATAATTGGGTCTATACAATTTAGAACATTATCAAATAATATGTTTTTGGTTCATTCTTATAATAGTTACTATAAGAACAAAATTACAATCGGTGCATTATCATCATTAGATTCTTTTAACGAAAAACTTTTTGATTATAAATTTGGAATTGATACTTGTGTAGGTGCTGTCTTAGCAGAAAAAAATGTAAATAGTATGAAAAATAATTTTGATGCTATTAACTTTTCGGGAAATGGGAAATCAAATAATAGTTTAACAGATGCAGATAAAAATATCTATTTTTGTGATACTTTATCACCTTCTTTTTTACATTTGACAAAATATTCAGAAGGCGGAACAAATAATATAAATATATATAATTATTTTGGAGATTTAATAAAATGCAGAATATTATATAGGACGATGAATATAGAAAGGAATACGGCTATATTTATTGATGATAATGGTGCATATGACGTTTTTGATTGTCCTGTTTCTACTGATAAATATATCTGGTCTAAATTTTCAAATATAATTAATTCTAAAATTGGAAGCTTATTAGCAATAACTTCAGTAGGACTATCTGTAGCAAAAATTGAAATTGTTGAATCAACAAACTAATAAATATTATTATATTAAAAAGAAAGAGGTGATTTAAATGGAATACATACCATATATAGTATTAGCAATTGTTGTAATAGCTTTTGTTATATACATAATTTATTCTACCAAAAAGAAGGGTTTAAAGCAGACAGCATTAGAATGGATTTTAATAGCAGAAAAAGAGTTCCAAAAAGGTGAGAATAAAGAGAAATTTGAATATGTTTACAAAGCTATATATAATGTTTTACCAGCCTTTGTAAAGGTATTCATAAGTGAAGACGTTGCAGAAAATATATTAAGTAAGTTTATACAAGGCGTATTTGACTTTATAAAGCCTGCTTTAGACTATGGGGTAGAAGTTGACAATCCAGAGCAAAAGTAGTATAATTATATTGTTATTATAAATTTTGGCGTAAAGATATTATAAGTAGGTAAGTAAAATTTACCTACTTTTTTATTGTAAGAATTGACTAAATTATATATTTATGATATATTAATTATGCTGGAACTAGTCTTAGCCATATTGTAGTAGTTATTTTATAACTACTACTTTTTTTATTTGACATGTATAAAAATATATAGTATAATAAAATTATGTAAAAAGGAGCTGATAATATGCTAAAAGGAGTTGACGTTAGTTCTTACCAATCTACAATAAACAGATTTGGAAATGATGTAGATTTTGTTATTTGTAAAGCTACTGAAGGTATTGGATATGTAGATCCATTTTGTGATGCTTTATATCAGAAAGCTAAAAGAGATGGAAAATTAGTTGGTGTATACCATTTTGCAAGACCTTATCTTTCAGGAAATACAGCTGAGGGAGAGGCTGAATGGTTTGTACAAAATATTAAAGGATACTTAAATGAAGCTATATTAGTTTTGGATTGGGAAGCTGAAAATAGAAGTGATACTGCTTATGCAAAAAGATTTTTGGATAAAGTTTATGAACTTACAGGAGTAAAACCATTAGTTTATGCTTCAACTTCTACTATAAATTCATACGATTGGAAAGCTGTAGTAGAAGGAGATTATGGACTTTGGGTTGCACAGTATGGTACTGATAACGGACAACCACAAGAAGAGCCATTTGTAAAGGATTGGGGATTTTATGCTTTATGGCAATATACTTCAAAAGGAAGAATTGAAGGATATGACTTTAATATAGACAAAAACTATTTTTACGGAGATAGAGAAACATGGTTAAAATATGCAAATGCTACAGGAAGTGAAAATGTAGAAACACCAGTTATTAAAAAGACTATTGAACAAGTTGCACAAGACGTAATAAATGGTCTTTATGGTAATGGAGATGAAAGAGTAAAAAAACTTACTGATGAAGGCTATAATTATGATGAAGTTCAAGCAAAAGTAAACGAAATATTAGGAGCAGATAACAAAAAATCTATAGATGAAATTGCAGATGAAGTTATTGCTGGAAAATGGGGTAATGGTCAAGATAGATATAATAGTTTACAAAAAGCTGGATATAACGCAGCAGAAGTTCAAAATAAAGTAAATGAAAAACTTGGTGTATCAGTTATAAAATATACTGTACAATATGGTGATACTTTAGGAGAAATAGCTCAAAAATATAATACATCAGTAAATTCAATAGCATATAAAAATGGAATTGAAGATGTTAATAAAATATATGTTGGTCAAGTTTTAAGTATATAAGGAGGAATAGAAAATGGAAGATATAAAAAATGTTACAAGAAGTAATGAAATGTCAAATACTACTCAAACTAAAAAAGTAAAAGTAAGTGGAGTAGGATTTGAAAATCCAGATGGAAGTGGAACTCAAACAACTCCTAAAAAGGATTTTGTAGTTGATTTCATAAAAGAAGAAAAAGGTGCAAAATATCCTTATTTAGTTGAATATAACAGAGGCACTAGAAGATACTTTAAAAAAATAGTACAAATATAGAATGCTAACGCTATGGTGTTATTCTCCTTTCAAGAGCTATTGCAAAATAGCTCTTCTTTTGTTGACTTTATATTCTATTTTATTATATAATATATATTATATAAGGAGGATAATATTTTGAAAACTATAATATCAAATGAAATCATAGTAGAGCATCCTTCAGAGGAGCTTTTAAAATGGTGTGAAAAAAATTTAGTATATAAAAATCCAGAATATTATAAAAAATTAAGAATGGGATTATACTTAGGTAATCTTCCTTCAAAAATATATATGTATAAAAGAAATCAATTTTTACTATATTTACCGTTCGGAACTTTAAAAAGAGTTTGGAAGTTTATTAAGGATAGTCCCTATGAAGTCAAATTTAAAGCTAAAAGGATTTTTCCTGTAAGTAGTATAAGATTATATGATTATCAAGAAAAAGCCGTAGAAAACCTTTTAAGAGGCAAAAATGGAATATTAGTAAGTCTAGCTGGAAGTGGAAAGACGATCGTTTTTTTAGAACTCATTTGCAGACTTGGTTATAAAGCATTATGGATAAATAATAAAATAGATTTAATGACTCAGGCTTATAATACTGCAAAAGACTATATTAAAAATGTAACTTTTGGAAAGATAAGTGGTGGAAAAATTGATATACAAGATATTACATTTTCAACTGTACAAACTCTTGCAAATATAGATTTAGAAAAATATAAAGACGAATGGGCAGTAATTGTGGTGGATGAATGTCATCAATGTTGTGGAACGCCTACGAAAGTTACACAATTCTCAAAAGTACTTTCATCATTATCGGCAAGATTTAAATTCGGATGTACAGCTACTTTGCATAGAAGTGATGGATTAGAGCAGACTTGTAGAGATCTTATTGGAGATGTTATTTATGAAGTACCTAAAGAAGAAATTGCAGATAAGATTATAAAATCTCAAATATATACTGTAAAAACTAGTTATAAACCTAGTTATAAAGTAAGAAATGCAGATGGTACTATCAAAAACTTTGCAATGTTTATAAATGAACTTTGTGAAGATGAAAATAGAAATGAAACTATTTTAAAATATTTAAGAGAAAATATAAATAACCATTGCTTGGTATTGTCTGATAGGGTCTCTCATTTGAATTATTTAAGAAGAAAACTAAAAAAGGGTGTAGTAATTGATAGCAAAATGACTAAAAAAGAAGATAAAATAAAAAGGAGAAAAGCATTAGAAGATATGCGAAGTGGGAAAGAAAATATCCTTTTTGCAACTTATTCTCTTGCAAAAGAAGGATTGGATATTCCTATTTTAGATAGACTTTTTTTAACTACTCCTAAAAAAGATTTGACAGTAGTTATTCAATCTGTTGGAAGAATAGAACGTAGATATGATGGAAAAACATTGCCTATTGCTTATGATTTTGTAGATTCAAGAGAAGTTATGTTAGAAAAAATGTATACTGCAAGAAAAAGAATTTATAAAAAGAATGGAAACATAATAAAAGAAGAGGAATAATCCTCTTCTAAGCCCTATGACAAAAACAACAATTTCCTTAACTATATTGTAATATAAATTATAATAAATGTCAAGAGGTATAATATGAGTAATAAAAAAATAGGCGAAAGTTTTGAGCAAGAGCTTTTAGATATATTAAAGGAAAATAATTTTTGGGCTACAAAGTTAAAAGAAAAAGAAACAGGTGGTCCTTTAGATATTGTCGCAACTAAAAATAATATATTTATTTCTATTGAAGCTAAAAATCTAAATAGTAAAACTAAATTTCCAAAAGAGAGAATAGAACCAAATCAAATTAATTCTTATGAAAGACTTTGTGAAGTAAATAGTAATAAAAATTCTTTCTTTGCATTTAAAACAAAAGAAGGAATTTTTTTTATACCCTCAGAAAAAGTAATAAATTGTAATGAAAAATCTTTAGAAGTAATTACTGGTATTCCTTTATATAGTTGGCTAAAATTGTTCTAATATGTTATAATAAATTTAGGTGATATTAATGGCAAACGAATTAGTTATAAATGAAAACTGGCAAATACCAGAATTTGGAATAACTTTAGATCCAAGAAGTTCTTATATACCTACAATGCCTGAAACTATTGATACTAATGTATCTGTTGAGGGAACTGATGGAGAGATAAATTTATCTACGACATATGGTCCAAGAAACTTTGAACTATTATGTTATTCTAATGATGGATTAGAAGATAAACAAAAAGTCTATTTTGAAGATAAAGTTGCAAGATTCTTACATAAATTTAAAAATACTCCTTTTTTATTAGTTTTAAAACCTAGAGATAGAAGTTATGAAGTAAAATATAGTGGAGCTTTGGAAACAAATGAATACGCAGGATTTGTAAGGATGACTATTCCCTTAAAATCTGTAAAATCGTTTGGAATAAGAAACACAAAATCTGTAATCATAGGTGATGGAGAAAAGGATAGTTATACCGTAGAACCAGTAGGATTTTTATGTACTATAAAAGGTCCTGCAACTAATCCAAAGATCTCTTTTAATGGTACTGAAATGAGTTATGAAAAATCTTTACTAAGTAGTGAATACTTAACTATTAATACAAAAATATTTACAGTAACAAAGACAGATACAGATTATATTAATAATTGTAATAAGTTAGATTTTAAAGAAAGTGAATGGATTTTAAACAAAAGATATAAACAAGCAGATAAAGATACTGTAGTTACTGAACCAAGTTATGATGAAACTGGATGGATAACAACTCCAAAGTATGATATACCAACATATTTAAGCATTTCTTATTATAATAATTATTATTTTTGGTTCTTTGATGAAAACGATACTCTTTTAAATTATTATACATCTGATTGGAAACAAGAAAATTATATAAAAGAAAATTTACTTATACCAACTGGTACTAAAAAATTTGCTATTTCTTTTTTTATAAATAGTGCAATAACTGATGAAGAAAAAATAGCTTTATTTGAAGAAAATTTATATAGAACGCAATTATTTTATATGATAGAAATTCCAAAGAGTGAAATAAATGAAACAAACGAACTTCCAAATTATAACAGAGAATTCCCTAAAGTAGTTGAAGGTAAAAATACTGTAGAAATAGTTTCTGGAATAGATAATAAAGAAAATGTTACAATTGAATGGAACGACTTAGCCTTTTAGTAAAGTGAGGTGATATAATGAAACAAGAAAAGAAAGTAACAGTTATAGATAAATTCGGAAAAACTCTTGCAATATTTACAAATGAAGATGATGACACTTTAGAAAGAATTATAGATCCTCATGTTACTTTAACGCAAAACTCTGATAATATATTTACTTTTAGTATTCCTCTAAACTCAGAAAAATGGGAGCAAATAAAGGATGAAGAAAACCTTTACATAGTAGATGGACATGTGTATTCTCCACATTTTCCAGACTCTTATACAAGAACAGTTACAGAAGATGGTCAAAATTTAGCAAATGTAAAGGCTTATGAAAGGCAAAAACTTTTGCAATACAAATATGTTACTGCATGGAATAGTACAACAGGATTTGAAGAAATAGATGACTTTATGGTAGTAATACTTTCAAAAGGTAATCTTCCACTAACCAATGCTGGAGCAAATGTTGCAACAACTTATCCTTTAGGAAGTGCAGGATATATTTTACAGGGTTTACTTTGGGGAACTGGTTGGAATGTTGGAATAGTAGATGTAGAAGGTACATTCGATTTTGAAACAGAGCAAGTAACAGTATATGATAACGTTTTAAAAGTACAAGAATTATATGGTGGAATATTAATATGGGATAGTGTAAATAAAATAGTACATTTAAGAGATGAGGTAAACTATAAATCTTATTCTGGATATGAAATAAGACGTGGTAAAAATTTACAAAACTTTGAGGAAGTTATAGACAACAGTGTTATAACAAGACTTTGTCCATTAGGTGAAGCAAATTTAGATATATCTAGTGTAAATAATGGAGATAAATACTTAGAAAATTATTCTTATTCAAATGAAACTTATGAAAGAATTGAAAGCAATCCCGATATATACGAAGCTTCTCAATTATTAGAATGGGGTAAAAGAAAACTTCAAGAGCTATGCAGACCTAGAAAAACAATAACAGCAAGTTTTGTATACTTAACTCAGAAAGAGGAATTTAAAAATGAAGAGCTTGATTTAAACGATACTGTCGATGTTATTGGTATAGGAAGAACAATAAAATATAATAATGATAAAATAGAAGTAGTTGAGGAGATAGAGCAACTTAGAGTTTTAAGTTGGGACTATAATGTTTTTCTTCCTGAAACTGGTATAATCGAACTTGGAGATACTACTAAAAATACTACTAATATTTTCAAAAAGATTTCCAATAGCACAAACGCATATACTTCAGGAAATATCGATACAGATTTACTACAAAATTATAATACAGGAAATACTGTTACACAGGAATTTGAAATACAAAGGGAGCAAAATATCACTTTTCAAACAAACTATGAAGGATTAGATTTGAGTATAAAAAACGTAGCAAATCAGGTTGATGCAGAGGGAAATAGAATTTCTACTATAGAAAGTTCTATAAACGATATAAAGGTATCTACTGATGGAATAGAGCAATCTTTACAAAATCAAGGTGGAAATAATTTGCTTTTGAATAGTAGTGCGTTCTTTGGAAACGACTCTTGGAGAGGCGTTGTAGAATCATATACTAATACTGAAATTCAACAAACTTTTTTTGCAAAAAATTGCTTTCTACTTCAAAACACTACTATAGGACAAAACATAGCTGTTCCGAATGGTAGATATTATGTAGGATTTAAATATAAAAAATTAATAGAACTGGCTACATGTACTTTTTCTATAAACGAAAATCCTATTGATTTAACTGAACTAGAATATACTGATGTAGATTATCAAATAGAAGTAACAGATCATAATATAAAAATAGAAATGACATCAGATACAAATGATGCTTGTTATGTAGGAGATATAATCGTAGTATCAGGAGCAAAACAAAAATGGTCTCCAAATTCAAATGAAGTATTTACAGATAATATTAAAATAGGACAATATCTTGAAATATATTCAAATGCTTCAAATACTAAGCTAAGAGCTGATACAGATGGTGTTAGAATACTAAATAGTATTACAAATGAATCCGTTGCAGAATTTACAGATAAAGGAACAATAACTAATGAATTTAAATCTAATAAATCTGAAATAGCAGGATGTTTGCATCAACAGGTTGGAGAACAAACTTGGATAAGTAGTTTATTATAAGGAGGTTTATATGGCACAATTTACAGGAAATGGTTCTATAAATGGAAGCTTTAGAATAATTTTAGATGTTTGGGAAAATTCTGTAGACACAAATAATAATAAATCAAATGTTGGCTGGAGAGTAAGTTTACAAAGTACAGCATCATATAATTTTGCAATAATTGGTAGTACAGTTGTAGTACATATTGGCGGAAATCAAGTTTATAATGCTTATTCTCAAAAAACTTTAGGTCCATATTCTACAATAACAGTTGCAGAAGGTAATTTAGATATTTGGCATGACAATGACGGAAGCAAAACTATATATTGTGAAGCATCCTATACACAAACTTCTGGAGCATCTTATACTCCAGGAAATATGAGTTGTTGGGGTAATTATACTTTAACTAAAATAGATAGATATGCAGTTATAACAGGAGCAGATAATATAACTGATGAACAAAGTCCAAGAATGTGGTTTAGTAATCCTGCAAATTATGATTTAGCATTTCAATTAAAAGTAGGAGCAACACATATAGCTATTAGAGAAAAAGTTTCAAAAGTAAGTCCTTATACTTTTATATTAACAGATGAAGAAAAAGAACTATTGCTACAAAAAGCACAAAACAGTAATACGATTACTATAACTTACGTTGTAGGAACATACATAGGAAATTCTGTTGCTCATTGGGAAGAACTGAGAAAAACATTTACTGTAGTAAACGCAAATCCTATTTTTTCTAATTTCACTTATGAAGATATTGATGCAAAGACATTAACTTTAACTGGCAATTCACAAACTTTAATAAAAGGATATTCAGATGTAAAAGCTACTATATCAGTTGCTAATAAAGCTACTCCTCAAAAAGAAGCTCTTATGTCAAAATATAAATTACAAATGGGTGAGAAGCAAGTAGAAGCAAATTATAGCGATACAACAGATGTATCATTAAACTTACAAGATCCTCTTATTAGTACTATAAGTTTATATGCTATTGATTCAAGAGGAAATAGTACCTTAAAACAAATTTCTCCTACGACTTGGATAAATTATACTACTTTGCACGAAAACGGTCTTACAATGTCAGCTGAGAGGTCAGACGGTGGTGTATCACAAGAAGTTACAATGACAATTGATGGAAGATTTTGGAATGGTAACTTTGGTCAAGTAGATAATCATATAAAAAGTGCTACATACAGATTTAGAAGAACAAATTTTCCTACGTGGACTGACGGAGAAACAGAGCTTGTAATTACAGAGCTTGGGGGTCAATATACCTTTGAAGGACTAATTAAAGGAGATTTAGATGCTTTGGGCTTTTCAATGGATTATAACTTTGAAATCGAAGTAACTATTCAAGATGAATTATCTACAGCAACTTATACTTTTGTATTACAATCAGCAACTCCACAAATGGCTATACATAGAAACGGAGTATCTTTTGGTACTCCATACAATACAACTTCAGGTGGAAACATACAAATAAAAGGAGTAAATATTTTTGATGCTATTTTTCCAGTCGGAAGTATTTTTGTAACGACTGTCGATATGAATCCAAGTAACTTTTTAAACGGAACATGGGTTGCTACAGAAACAGCAACGTCAGAAGAAATTTATATGTGGAAAAGAACAGATTAAAAGAGAGGTTTTACCTCTCTTTTTTAAAATGGAATATCATCATCATCAACTTCTACAGTAACATATGAATCTTCTTCATTTTCATCTGTATCTTTTGATTGGTTAGATTGTTCCATATAATCTCTATATTTAATAAATACGTTATTAATATTTCTAACGTCAAATTTTTTATCTATATCATTATAATCTATTTTCTCAATAGCATCAAGGCTTCTAAAACATCTTAATTCAGTTGTTGTATATATTTTTCCATTATTACCTTGAAATTCTTTTAATCCAAATCCCAATCCTACTTTTTTATCTTTTAATTCGTTTTCATCCCAATTAAATTTAAAGTTAGGATTAGAATTTTCAACTGCTGTTAAAAATCTTTTTAAATATCTTGCAGAAGTTTCGTTTTCTTTAGGAGTCTTTTTATCATTATCTAAGAAGAAATCATAACTACATAACCATCTTTTATCTTTTTTATCTCTTGCGTCTGAGTCATATTTCTTTTGAAAAAAGTTTTTATATTCCCCATCTTGACTAATATCAAGGAATACAGTTAATATATCTTGTTTTATTCCATTTATTTCTGATGTTCTAATCTTCACACCCTTTATAATACCCTCATAATATCCATCTTTTAATTTAATATTATCATCGGATTTTACAACAATATTATCATAAAACTTTGGTTTCTTTATCATATTTATCCCTCCATATTATAAAATTGTCTAATAGTTTCATCTACTATTTTTAAGTCATTATCTATTTCTGTTTCACTAAACATTCCAATAGGTGTTTTTACAACATCTCTACCGTCAGTTTGAGTTAAAAAGAAATGTCTGTTTTTCTCTGAAGCACACCTTAATACAATTGTAAAAAGTCCTTCTATACAAACTGTATTATCAAGTAATTTACCTACTGTTTTAGGTCTTAAATCACCGTCTTCATCTTTTTCTTCGTGCATAATAATATAAACTATTTTCTTTTCATTTTTATTATTTTTTATATATTCAATTAAAGACCAAAAATTATCTGCTAAATTATTATACATTGTATACACAGCATTTCCAGATGAGAATTGAGAATGTTTTCTCATAAATTCATTTGTAAGCAAATAACCAGCATCATCAATGACCATAATATCTTTTTGTGATTTATCAATAGCTTTTCTTATCTTATCATAGTTATCACTATTAAAGGTCTTAAAATTGTTTTTAAAAGGTAAAGGCTTTCCAATAACATTTATTATGTCAAGGTCTTCCTCTTTAAAATTTCTTAAACTAGCACTTTTACCAGAACCACTTTTACCAATAATTAAAACAGGAATTGCCATTTATTATACCTCCTTACCTAATATTTAATCTAGTTTTATCTTCAATCAACTTAGCTCCTTGAACATTTTTACCATTCTTAAGAGCATCTTTAATTGCTGCTTTATCTATATCTATTACTACTTTTTCTTTTTTATATTCTTTTGGTATTAAAGATTCATCATAGATTTCTACACTAGGAGGATTTTTAGCAATTGACATTGTACCTATAGGAGTTTCTAATTTCTGTATTCCTAAGTTTTCTAAAGCATCCTTTACATTGCTTTTTATTCTTTCTATTCTTTTTTCTTTTTTATCTGCATACTCTTTAAGTCGCTTAATTTCCTCTTTTATAGCTTTTATTTCTGCTTCTTGGGAAATTATATACCCTTGTGTAGAAGTTCCTTTATTTTTTAATTCTTGGGCTAATATCTCGCCTTTTTCTTGATACTCTTTAGGAGATAATTCTCCTTCTTCATTTTTAATTACAAGTTCTATAAATCTATTTGAGATTCCATACCAACTATTTTGAATATTACTTTGCATATTATTCCTCCTTATTAAATTTTCTATTATGCACTTTTCTATTACTTTTAATATTTTATTTCTTTGTTAATCTGTCATTTTTGTTTCTCCTTTTCTTTTTCCTATATGCTTTTTCAATAGCCTCATATATCTTTTTCTTTTGAGGTTCTGTAAGAAAAGTCTTTAGTAATACTGAAAAATTAGAGTTTTTCATTGCTAACTCTTCTGCAACTTCATAATAGAATAATCCGTATTCTGTTATTTTATTTCTTATGTCGATATTTGTTAGCAGAGTCTTCATTTAACCACCTCACTTTATATTATTATTATATAATAAACAACAAAAAAGGTCAACAAGTTAGTACTTAATATTCTTTAAATCATCAGGACTTATATTATCTTCCTTTAATTTTTGCATTAGTTCTATATAAGGCATATTCTGTGCTTTTATTTCATATTCTTTTATCTCACCATTAGTTAATTCTACTTTAATTATCATCTTTTACCTCCAAACTTTTTAATTTTTTAACAATTAGTTTATTTAATTCTACATAATTATCTGCATTAAGATAATCTATATCTATATTATTATATTTTATTTTCATAACTTTTTCAATTTCATAATCTTTAAATTCAAATAATTTAAATTTTACTCTATTTGCAAAAAGTGTACTTATATTTTTTTCGTAGACTTTAAACTTCATATCTAAAAATTCAATTATTAAATCTAATTTACCCTTTATCATATCAAAATTAGATTTTGTTTTGTCATATATATCCTTTAATTCTATTAGCTCTTTAGATAACCTTTTCTTTTCGGATAAATTAAAAAGAGAAGTTTTAAATACATCAATTTCTTTTTTTAAATTAAAGTATTCTTTTGTTTGAATAGAAGTTATTTGCTTCAATTTATTACTTAAATCATCAATTTGATTAAATACTTTAAATTTAGCTTTTTCTATTTTTAAAATGTTATCACTTTTCTTTACGTAGATAGTGTCATACATTTTTAATTCTTCTTTAAGTCGTGCAAGTTCTTTATTTAAATTTACTTTTTCCTTTTTATAATTAGCTCTTTTTTCTTTAGCTTCTAAATACTTATTATTATCTTCTTCTATACTTCTATCATACTTTGAAATTATTTTCTTTAAAGATTCTGGACTAGGATAATAACGTCTTTTACATTCATAGCAAAGACTAGTATCAGCCATAGATTTTTCTAAAGTATCTTCATAAAAGACTTTTTCTTTTTTCATTATTTCTATTATAGTTAGGTATTGTTTAGATAAATCATTGTAAAATTCATAATACGCCTGTGTTCTTCCAATACTTAGCTCTGTCTTTTTTATTTCTTCAGTAAGTTTTGCTTTTTCTTTTTCAGCAAAGTTTCTATCTACTATTTTTTGGTAGTCTAGTTTTTTATTTAATTCTGTAAGTCTATTTTGATATACAGCTATTTGTCTTTCTAAATCCTTTATATTTTTATATTTTTTAGCATAATTAGTTTCCAAATTTTTTATTATATTAATATACTCTTTCTCGCTAAAAGAATTGTTTACAATTGTTGCATTATCTATAAAATCCTCATACTGTTTAATTCTATTGCTTAAATCCATACATTCAGATTCTACTTTTTTATATTCTTCTAAATAATTTTTATATAGCTGCTCTACATCTTTATCTATAAAACTTGAAAATTTGTCATCATATATTACAATATCATTGTCAGAAGGGAGAGGAATACATTTTAAGATTTTACTTCTGACATTCTTTAAGTCATCAATAAACATTTTCGTATCCCTCTAAAATATTGTTTTCTTTTATATTGTAAGTACTAATCATATCATCTAAGCTATTCATTATTTTAAATAGCTCTGGAGACCATTTATCAAGTTCATTTGGATGCTTCTGCAAGTAATCTATTCCATTATTATATCTTTTCAAAAGATTATTATAATCTTGTTTCCATTTTTCCATTTATCATCCTCTCCTTTTATCTAATGCTAATTATTTATATATTCATATAATTTTTTAAAATGATTTAAAAATAAATCTTTTTGCTGTAAGTCAATTTTATTTTCATCACAATACTTTTTTACTTCATTTTCTATATCTTCTAAAGTATATTTTTCTTTATTTTCTAAAATATCTTTTTCTAATTCTTCTAAATTCATTTTAAGTCCTCCTAATTAATATTTAAAAATGGTATCATATCACTTGCCATATAAGTAGATAGTTGTCCATTCCATTTATCAATTGCTTTTGCTTGATTTTCTAGTTTTTGTTTTTCTAAGTTTTCTTCTGTAAGACTTTCGTTAAGTATTCTATTTGCTTCTGCCTGTCCTTCAGCTTCTGCAATTTTCTTTTCGGCTTCTATTTTTGTAGTTTCTAATTCTTGTTGAGCTGTAAGTGTTTTTTGAGTTGCAATTTGTTTTTCTTCAATTGCTTGATTATATGCTTCACTAAAATTTAAGTTAATTATGTTTACATTTATAACATTAATTCCTTGCTCATTAAGCCTTTGATTTAATTTTTCATATATTTTACTTGAAAGTTCAGCACGTTTTGTAACAGTCTCTTCTGCTGTATACTCAGACACTGCTGATTTAATAGTATCTGCTAAAATTGGTGTAAGTATAATTGTTTGATAATCTTTTCCAACAGTTTTGTAAAGCTCAGTTGCGTTCTCTACATTAACTGAGTAATTTACTGAGACATCCATTGAAACGTCTTGCAAGTCCTTTGTAGCTCCTGCATTGTTAGTAGTCATTTCTTGTGTCTTACAATTCATTTTTTTTACGCCTTGTATAAAAGGTACTTTAAAATTAATACCTGCTGTCATTACTCTGTCTTGTACTGCTCCAAACTGTGTTACAACACCTATTTCACCTGTTTTAATAAATACTATTGTATTAAATAAAACTATTATTGCTAGGAATACTACTATTCCTAATATAACATACTTTTTCATATTCTTATTCCTCCCTTTTTTCATCTTCAATTTCAACTAAATCATCTAATTTGTAAATTTGCACAAATCTTGCAAAATCTGCTAATTGCAAGTAATCTTTAAACTCTATTACTTCGTCCTTTTCATCTTTTCTTTGAATAGTTAAAGTAAAAGGTTCTCTCTTTAAAATCATCTTTGTAATATTTTTTATTCTATCCACTCATATTACACCTCCTTTAAAATAACATTATAAACTTTTCATTATAATATCCATATCTATTAAAAATAAAATCTGCAAATTGTTCTGCAATTCTTTTATTCATACATTTTCCCATAAGAAGTTTTACAAATCTTTTTCTGCTTATATTTTTTAATCTAATTTCAATATAAAATGGATTATTGTTAATATAAATCTCTTTTTCTAAAGAGTGATCATAACAACAAAAGTCGTTTGATTCTATTGTTATATCCTCAATTGATTTACCATCAATTTGCAAAACAGAATTAATACTATATAAAATCTCCACTCTTTGTGGGTTATTTATTTTACCAATCATAACATATCCTCCAGTATATCTATTATTAATTTATGTATGTATCTTTTCTTGACTCAATTCTTGCATAATCTTCAAGTTCTTCAATTCTTTTATTTTGCTCGTTTATAGTGTTTATATACTGTTCTATTTCAAGTTGTTTTTCTTCAAGCTTTGTATTAAGTATGTCAATAGTTTCCATTAGTTTTATATTTCTATTTATAAAATAACATAATATTATAACACATAAAAAAATTATAAAAAAACACAAAAAGTTTTTCATATTATACCTCCTAATTTGCTAATCGTTTACCACATTTAGGACAAAATTTAATAGGAAAACCATATTCCATATAATCAATCTTTTTACCATTTTCGTATTTAATAGGTTTAATTCCTAATGCAACACCAAAAAATGGACTTTTATATATTCTAACTCTACATATAGAATCACTAAATTTTGAACCATCTGAAAATACTCTATCTGATATGTCTTCTTTACCCTCGCAATATTTACACATTTTTACACCTCGTATTCTACATTTTTAAATTGTTCTTTTGTTACTATACTTACTAATTTAAAATAATCATTTAACATTTCACGCTTTACTCTATTTAACCAACTTTCCGTATCTAGTATTAAATATACATCTTCAAAATACTCATCTTTTATCTTTATAAAATCTCCTTCTTCTATTAAATCTATTATATTAAAACTATGTTTTTTTATATCTTCATATTTT
>ERZ1643249.2662-NODE-2662-length-16452-cov-8.039458_pt1 | contig 16452 bp, 18 predicted proteins | sample MGYA00579263_ERZ1643249 | MGnify/ENA primary metagenome ERZ1643249 (study PRJEB29033, sample SAMEA4952264) | chicken gut metagenome | biome: Broiler Chicken; feature: Gastrointestinal Tract; material: Caecum | place: Ireland | collected 2018 | study: Broiler...
TATCTGTTATATGTCCTATATTTATTTTATTAATTATTTGATTTATTGAAACATATCCATCTTTTCCATCAAATGTTTTTATTTCTCCTTCTCTTATTGCAAATGGAGATATTTTTGTTTTAATTTCTTCATCTATAACCATGCTTTTTCCCCCTTTTTTAGTAAAGCATTATATTATTTCTCTATTTACTAGATATATTTTAGTATATCAACTTTTTAATAATTCGTCAACTTCTCTTTGTGTTAAGTATCTCCAAGTTCCAATTTTTAAGTCTTTTACCCCTATATTTCCTATTTTGCTTCTATGTAGAGCTAGTACCTTTTTGTTGATTGATTCACACATTCTTCTTATTTGTCTATTTTTACCTTCATGTATTGTTATTTCAAGTCTTGTTTGTTTTTTTTCATTATCTATTTTTAAAATTTTGACTTTTGCTTTACTTGTTACAAAACCTCCTATATCTACACCTTTTTCTAGTTTTTCTATTTCTTCTTTTGTTACAATCCCTTTCAATGTTACTGTATATGTTTTATTAATTTCATGTTTTGGATGTGTTATTTTGTATACAAAATCTCCATCATCTGTTAATATTAGTGCTCCAGAGGTATACATATCTAGTCTACCTACTGGAACTAGTCTTTTATTTATTTTTACTAAGTCTAATACTGTACTTCTATGGAATTGGTCTTTTACTGTTGTTACATAGTCTATTGGTTTGTTTAGCAATATATATGTATGTGTTTTTGATTGCTTTTTCACTAATTTATCATCAAATTCGATTTTATCTATATCTGGGTTTACTTTTGTACCTAGCTTATTTACTTCTTTTCCATTTACTTTTACTCTTCCTTGTAATATATATTCCTCGCATTTTCTTCTTGATGCAATCCCTGCTTCTGCTAGGTATTTTTGTAATCTTTGTTCTTCCATTTTTAGTCTCCTATTTAATTTGATTCTTGTAGTTTTAAAATATTTAAAACATCTTTAAAATATTGTGGTAATGGAGCTTCAACTGTTATTTTTTCTCTTGTTTTTGGATGTTTGAATGTTAGTTTTGCTGCATGTAGCATTTGGCCTTTTACATTAAATGGATTTTTTCCATTTGAATATACTTCATCTCCTACTATTGGATATCCTATTTCAGATAAATGTACTCTTATTTGATGTGTTCTTCCAGTTTCTATTTTTACCTCTAATAATGTAAACTCATTATATCTTTTTAATACTTTAAAATGTGTTATAGCCTCTTTCCCTGTTTTTATAACTGCCATTTTTTTTCTATCTTTTGTACTTCTACCGATTGGCATATTTATTGTTGCTTCATTTTCTTTAATTTTTCCTCTTACCAGTGCTATATACGTTTTTTCCACTTCTCTATTTTGTATTTGTTTACTTAAGTTTATATGTGAATTATCGTTTTTTGCAATTATTACTAATCCTGATGTATCTTTATCTATTCTATGCACTATACCTGGTCTTATTTTTCCTCCTATTCCAGACAAGCTCCCTTTACATCTTGCCATTACAGCATTTACAAGAGTTCCATCAGGATTTCCATTTCCTGGATGGACCACTATTCCTTTTTCTTTGTTTACTACAAGTATATCAACATCTTCATATACTATATCTAATGGCATTTCTTGTGGCTTTAACTCTATTTCTTCTGGAACTTCTTGCTCAATTGTTATAATGTCACCTAGTTCTGTTTTGTATGAAGGTTTTTCTTGTTTTCCATTTACTAAAATTTTACCTGATTTTATCATTCTTTGAATTGCTTCTCTTGATAAATTTGTTTCTATTTTGCTTACTATTTTATCTAACCTATCTTTTTCACTAGCCTTGTGTTCTATCATTTATACTCTCCTGACTTTTTACTGTATTTATTAATATTGTTACAAATAATATTACAACTCCTAATACTATACAAATATCTGCAAAATTGAATACTGGATAATTAAATAACTGCGTTATATCAAAATAATCTATAACATATCCTCTAAATATTCTATCTATTAAGTTTCCTATTCCACCTGCTAATACTAATGACATTCCTATTTTTGCACTTTTTACAAGTTGATTCTTTTTACTTGCTAGTAACTTTATTATTACAAATATTATAACTATGTTAACTCCTATTAATATTAACCTTTCTCCAAAGATGCCAAATGCTGCCCCTATATTTTCTACATAGGTTAAGGATAACAATTTTGGTATTATTGTTATTGTTTCTCCTGAAGTTCCTATTGTATTAAATATTATTATTTTAACTATTTGATCTATTAATATTAGTGCAATTATCATTAGAATATTTTTCTTCATTTATCTATCCTTTCGTAAATAGTAAAGTTATTATCTTTTATTTCTTCATTAGGATATATTTTTTCATATTTATCTGGATTCTCTTCTAAATACATCTTTAACTTAGAACTTCTTGATACTATAAAATGAGTAAATCCGTATTCATTTAATTTTGTTTCTACATTTGTTAAATTCATTGAATTTATGCTTAAGAAGTCCTTGAATACATAAGTATTGTCATTAAATTCAGGCATATATAAATCACATCTTGAATCTATAAATACAGGTATTCCTTGATATATTAAATAACTTCCATAATTGTATTCATTATATAACTTCATTTCTTCTAAATCTATATTTTCTTTAATCCATGTTGCAGCTTGTACAGGATATGAGTTTTCACTTACAAATTTATCATTTATCTTAGGTTTAAATTGGAATATTGAAATTATTATAACTATAGCTGAAATGATTGTTATTCCTAAAATGTTAGATGATATATTTTCTAGTTTTTTTACTGAATCTTTATTATATTTAATTAACATTTCTGTTATCAGTCTGTTTAATATTACTGCTCCTATTAAATATAGCATTGATGCTTGCCTTCTTGATAATATTGTTAGTAGTGTTAAACCAGATAACATAAATAAATCGGATAATCTAATTTTTACTCTTGTAAATGCAATAGTTGCAACATATATTCCTAATAGTACTAACAATTTTATATTATCTGCCAATACTACTGGTAAATGTTCATTTATATTTTTTGTACTAATTCCTTGCATTGTTTTTATAAGATATGTGTATGGTGTGTCTCCAAGAGGTGTTAGTAATCCTGTAAATAAGCATATTATAAATATAACTATTAGCCATTTTACATTATCGTAATACCCTATTTTTATTTTATATGGATCATTAATTCTTTTATCTTGTTTTTCTTTTAATCTAACATATCTGGCTTCCTCTTTTTCTAATTTTTTTAATAATTCTTCTGTTTCCCCTTGTTTCTTTATTTTTTTCTTAATACTTTGAACAACAGAATCACTTATTATTACATTACTATATGCTAAAATATAGATTACAAATTCTGCCAAATATGGTAAATATAATATGAAATAGAAATAGAAAGTTGCTAAATGTAGATTTGCAATTAATATTGGTATTATAATTAGTCCTATGGCATACCTTATTTTTCTAGTTTCTAAGAATTTTTCTATAAAATATATTGTTAAAATAAATAGTATAAATGTTACAAGTTGTGCTCTTGCACATATAAATGGTTTTAGTAAATATAGTGCTCCTATTGTTATTATAAATGATAAGATTCTGTTTTTTACTAGTTTTACATTTACATAATACATTACTATTCCTAAAATAGATGCAAGTACTATTGTTGATATATAGATTCCTGTCATTCCACCTATGTTGTATATTGAATATATGAATACATCATATGCCCAATGTGGAAATGTATATTCTAGGTTTTCATGCCATGCAAATGGTTCTTGCATTGTTACACCATTTTCTAAGATGTATTCTCCTATTTTTATAGTGTAAAATGTATCATTTTGTAAAGTAATTGGTGTTATACTTATACAAAATATAATTATTAAAATTATTGCCATTGTGTTGAATCTAATTGACTTTTTTTTCTCTAGTTCCATTACTTTCTCCAATCTTTTTATTTTAATATTTCAATTGCCTTTTGTAACTGCTCATCTTCTTCTGTATCTACATTATCTTCTACTATTTCATCTGGCATTATACCTATTCCATTTATTTCATTACCATTTGGTGTTTTAAATTCTTCTGTTGTAACTTTTAAAGCTCCATCAAAAAGTGGCATTACTTCTTGCATTACCCCTTTACCATATGTTGTTGTACCTACTATTGTTGCTACTTCATTATCTTTTAATGCTGCTGTTACAATTTCTGTTGCACTTGCTGAATATTCATTAACTAAAATTACTATTTCCATATCTACTGGTTTTGTATTATTAGATTTTGTTAGTGTTACATTGTCAGCTTTATTGTATGAACGCATTATTATATCTCCTCGTTTAACAAATAGTTCTGCAAAATCTATAGCTTCTGTAACCACTCCTCCAGTATTATCTCGTAAATCTATAATTACTGAATTTATGCCTTGGTTTTGAAAATCTAATAAATATTGTTCTACATTATCTGCACAACCTTCATCAAAAGTTGTAAGTTGGATATACCCTATATTGCCTTCTAAAATTTCTGATCTGCTATCTTGTATTTCTACAGTTCTTCTTTCTACAGTTTTATTTAGTTTTTCATTTTCTCTTAATATTTCTAATTCTACTGTTGTTCCTTCTTGCCCTTTTATTTTACTAGAAGCTGTATCTAAGTCCATTTCACTACAACTCTCGCCATTTATTGCTGTAATAATATCTCCCGCTTGTAAACCTGCTTTCTCTGCTGGCGAACCTACAATTGGACTTACTACTATGATATTACCTTCAACATCTTGTGACATATAAATTCCAATTCCTACATAATCTCCGGTAATACTAATTAATAATTCTTCATATTCTTCTTTTGTTAAATATTCTGAATAATCGTCTTTAAGCCCTGCTACATATCCTTTTATTGCTGTTTCTGTCATGCTTTCTGTGTCCATATCTCCAATGTAATATTTTTCCAACTCATTTTTAACTATTTCTAATTTCTTAGCTATAGTTTCAGTATCATCTGACAATCTTACAAAATAATTATACATTCCTATAGATGTAATCATAAAAGTTACTGTTGCTGTTACAAGAATTAACATTATAACTTTATAAATTTTTTCTTTTTTTGAACTTTCCATTTTTTGCCTCCTAATATCTACAAATCAGGCGAGCTATGCTCGCCTATGTCTTTAGTTAATATTATATTCATTTTCTTAAATAATATTATTGTAAGTATGGTAATGGATTTACACATCTACCATTTATTCTTACTTCAAAATGAAGGTGGTTTCCTGTTGAATTTCCTGTTGTTCCTACTGTTCCTATAACTTGTCCTTGCACAACACTTTCTCCTTCAAACACTCTTCTTGAATTTGGATACATATGTGCATATAATGTCATTGTTCCATCATGGTGGTCTATTACTATGTATTCACCATAGCTTCTGTAAGTTCCATTTGAATTTCTCAAAGCAGTTGATGTTACAACAGTTCCATCTTTTACAGCAACTATGCTTTTACCTGTTACATTTATGTTTATATCTACACCAGTATGCCCTGGATATGATGGATAATATCTTCTATTTATATTATATATATTTAATCCTGCTACTGGAAATATGTATCCTGCTTGACTTGGTTCTCCTGGTATTACTGGTGAACCACCATTATTTTCCATAGCAATTCTTTCCAACTCTTCTTGTATTGCTTTTTTATCTCTTTCAAATTGTTCTAATTCTTCTTGTAGTGCTTTTTCTTCATCATTCAATTGATCAATATATGATTGTTTTACAGCTTGAGAACTTTTTAAAGAGTTTGCTGTGTCTTCTTTACTTGCTTTTAAAGCTTCTATCTGTTCTTTACTTGTTTGTAGCATTTGTTTTGTTTCATTTATGCTATTTTTATTTTCTTCCATTTTTTCTAATAAATTTCTATCACTTTCTGCTATTTCTGATACTATGTAATATTTACTTATGAAGTCTGTTATACTCTTTGATGATAGTAAAACATCTAAATATGTAGTATTCCCTGATTCATATAAAGCTAACAATCTTTGTTGTAATAGTACTTCTTGCTCATTATAGTCTTCTTCTGCTTGTTTTAATTGTGCCTCTGTTTCTGTTATTTGATTAGTTACATCTTCAATTTTAGTATCTAGATCTGCTATTTCATTTTCATAATCTGCTATTTCTGCATTTAATGAACGTATTTGTTCCATAGCTCCTGATAATTCTTCCTCTACTTGGTCTATTTTTTCTTCGGTATCATCTATCTGTCCCTGAATATTGTCTAAATCTGACTCTGTAACAGCTAGTACCCTTATAATATTTCCCGATAATGCTAATACTAAAATTATTGCAATAATTATAATACTTTTAATGATTTTTTTTAACATATAGTTTACCTTCCTTTTTCTTCTATTTATGTTTTTTATATTTATTTGTTATTTTCTTCATTTGTTTAGTACTATTCATTATTAGTTCCTGATGAAGTTACATAAGGATATGGGTCTATTGTTGTTCCATTTATTCTTATTTCAAAATGTAAGTGTGGACCTGTTGACCAACCTGTAGAACCTACTTTCATAATAGCATCTCCTCTTTTTACAACATCTCCAACTTGTGCTAGTATTTCTGATCCATGTGCATATAATGTTGTAACTCCTCCTCCGTGATCTATAATAACCATGTTGCCATATGAGTATGAATATGTTGCTTTTGTAACTATTCCATCATTTGCAGCTATTGCATAACTTCCCATCGGAGCACCTATATCCATTCCTGAATGATTACTAAATGTTTTTATTATTGGATGCACTCTCATACCATAAGGAGAAGTAATTGTATAATAGCCTGGTGCAGGCCATGCAAATGTTCCTCCTACATATTGGGTATCACTATTTTCTAGCACTGCAAGTAATATTTCTAGTTCTACCAAGTCTAATTCTTCTTGATACATACTCATTTCTTCTTGTATTTGTTTTTCTTCATTTGTTAAATTATTTATATAACTATTTTTAACTATTTTTGAATTTTCTAGTGATATTGCTATTTTTTTCTGCTCATTTTTAATAAGTTTTAAATTTTCTTTGCTTTCATTTAAGCTTTGTTCTATTTGTTCTATTTGTTCTTTGTCTCTTTCAATACCATCTAGCAAATCTTTATCATATTGCATGAGCTCTGCTATTAAATAATAGTTTGTTATAAAGTCTAACATACTTTTAGAATTTAGTAAAACATCTAAATACCTTGTTGGTCCTTCTTCATATGCATATAGTAGACGTTCTTGTAAAACTTCTTTTTGATGTTCATAATCTACCTGTATTGTATCTAAATAATCTTCTGTTTCTTTTATTTGTTTTTCTATATTTTCTAGATTTTCAGATATTGTATTTATTTGTGTTTCGTACGAGTAAATTTCCTCATCTAATTTGTTGATAGCTTCTAAATTTTCTGTTAGCTCTATATTTATATTTTCTATGCTTTTGCCTGCTTCGTTTATTTTATTCTTTAGTTCAGCTCTTCTTTGTTCTAGTTCAGTAGCAGTAAGTCCTTTTACAATATTTAAACTTCCTATTATAAGCAAAGCCATAATTACAGCAAGGCATATTTTTTTTTTCACTTTTATTCCTTTCTAATTTTAAACGTCTAAATATTTTTTCATAGAAACTCTACTTCCTATAATTCCTATTCCTACGCCTAAAATAATATATACTATTAATATACTTGTAAACAATTCTTTAAATGGTACCATAGTTACTCCAATTTCTTGTATTGTTTGCGATTGAGCCATTTTTATTGCACTCCAATTATATAAAGCTCCAACTATTCCTAGAGAAATAATACTTGAAGTAATTCCTATTATTATACCTTCTATCATGAAAGGAGCTCTTATAAATCCATTGGTTGCACCCACATATTTCATAATTGATATTTCTTTTCTTCTTGCATGTACAGTTAATTTTATTGTGTTTGCAATAATGAATATTGATATAGCAATTAAAATTACTAAAATTACTCCTGTAATAATTCTAATCCATTTTCCTATGTTTGATAATGTATTTATTGTTTGGTTATTGCTTGTTATTCTTTTAAAATGTGGTAACTTTGCTATTTCTGATTGAACACTTTCATTTAAGTCCAAATCTTCTAATGTTACTACATATGAATATGAAAGGAAATCTGGTTCCATTCCATCTAGTGCAGTGGTATATTCTCCTAGGTCTTCTTTTATTTCATTGTATGCATCTTGTTTGTTTCTGTATTTAACATCTGCAACACCATCTATTGCTAATATTTGGTCTTTTAATGCTATAACTTCTTCTTCTGGGGCATCTTCATGGAAAAATGCTCTTATTGCTTGTGCATCTTCTATATTTTCTACCATATGTGTTATGTTTCTTCCTATTGCAAAAAATAGTCCAAACATAAGCATTGTAACACACATTATTCCTAAACATGATATTGTTGATTTCTTATTTTTAAATACATTTCTAAATCCTTCACTTAGAAAATATCCTATTACACTATATTTCACTTGTTATACCCACCTTTTTTATCATCTCTTACAATAATACCTTTTTCTATTTCTATAACTCTTTTCTTCATTTTATCTACTATATCTTTTGCATGAGTTGCTATAACTACAGTTGTTCCTCTTAAGTTTATTTCATTTAATAGTGTCATTATATCCCAAGCTGTTTCTGGGTCCAAATTTCCTGTAGGCTCATCTGCAATTATCATAGATGGGTTATTAACTAGTGCTCTTGCTAAAGCTACTCTTTGTTGTTCCCCTCCAGATAATTCATCTGGGTATGCTTTTGCTTTACCACTTAGTCCTACCAACGATAGTACCATTGGTACTTGTCTTCTTATATGTCTTGGTGTAGCTTTTACAATATTCATTGCAAATGCAACATTGTCGTAAACTGTTTTATCTGATAAAAGTCTAAAATCTTGGAATACCACTCCCATACTTCTTCTTAAATATGGTATTCTTTTTGGTTTTAAAAATGTAGTATCTTTTCCATTTATTATTATAGTTCCACTAGTTGGTTCTTCTTCTTTTAGTATGAGTTTTATAAGTGTTGACTTTCCTGAGCCTGATTGTCCTACTAAAAATGCGAAATCGCCTTTATCTATCTTAAAGCTTGCTTCATGTACAGCTTCTGTTCCTGTAGTATAAGTCTTTGATACGTTTTTAAATTCAATCATCTTTTTCCCTCATTTTTTTATGATATTTTACCCTTTTATTATAATAATAAATTACAAAAAATGCAATAAAAAACAGATTTTTTTCAAAAATGTAATATAATTGTAATATTTAGTTTAATTAATTAAATTATTGTTCTATCATATTTCTTACATCATTTACCATTTGATCATGACTATTCATTTGTTCTTCACTTTTATTTACTACATCTTCTGCAGAATTAAATATTTTTCCATCTCCTACAAAACTTATAGTAACTCCTACAAGTATTATTAAAAGTATTACTGTGATTATTACTACTATTAAAGTAATTCCTTTGTTTCTATTCATTTACCTTTCCTCCAATCTGAAGTATGATATTTTCTGCTGTTAATCCATAATGTTTTAGTAGCTCTGTAGCTTTTCCAGATCTTCCAAACTCATCTTTTATTCCTATCCTTGTTAATTTACATGGATATTCTTGTATTAGAACTTCTGCTATTGCTGTTCCTAATCCATTAATAATACTGTGGTCTTCTATTGATATTAATTGTTTAGTTTCTTTTGCACATTTTATTATCATTTCTTTATCTATTGGTTTTATTGTGTGAATATCAACTACTCTAATATGAATTCCTTGTTTTTCTAGCTTCTCTTTTGCTTTTATTGCTTCTGAAACTACTACACCAGTTGCAAATACTGTGGCATCTGTTCCATCACCTATTTGAATAGCTTTGCCTATTTCAAATTTTTCATTTTCTTTATATATAATTGGGGTTTCTAGTCTGCATAATCTTAAATATACTGGACCATTTATTTTTGATATTTCTTCAACTGCCCATCTTGTTTGTGTATCATCTGATGTACACATAACTGTCATGTTTGGCAATCCTCTCATCATGCCAATATCTTCTAGCATTTGATGTGTTGCCCCATCTTCTCCAACTGTTATTCCACTATGCGTTGCACATATTTTTACATTTAACTTTGGATAACATATGCTATTTCTTACTTGGTCATACGCTCTTCCGCTAGCAAACATAGCAAATGTGCTTACATATGGAATTTTTCCAAATGTAGATATTCCTGCTGCTGTTCCCATCATATCTTGTTCTGCTATTCCCATATCAAAGAATCTTTCTGGGAATTTCTTTGCAAATATAGATGTTTTTGTGGCTCCTGATAAATCAGCATCAAATACTACAATATTTTCGTTCTTTTCTCCTAATTCAGCTAGTTTCTCACCATAGCTTTGGCGTGTAGCAATTTTCTTATTTTCTTCCATTATAGCACACCTCCTAATTCTTTCATTGCTTGTTTATACTGTTCTTCGTTTGGTGCTTTTCCATGCCAACTTGCTTCATTTTCCATAAAAGATACTCCTTTACCCTTTATTGTATTTGCTATAATTGCTGTTGGCTTGCCTTTAACTTTTTTTGCTTGTTCAAATGCTGAAATTAATTCTTGTATATTATGTCCATCCACATTTATTGTTTCAAATCCGAAGCTTTTAAATTTTTCATCTATTGGATAAACACTCATCACTTCATTTACTTTTCCATCTATTTGTAAATTATTATTATCTATTATTAAGCATAAATTATCTAATTTATAATGTGAAGCTGTCATTGCTGCTTCCCATATTTGTCCTTCTTGTATTTCTCCATCTCCACAAATACAATAAACTCTTACTCCTTCGCTATCTTGTTTTGAGCCTAAAGCCATTCCATTTGCAATTGATAAACCTTGTCCTAATGAACCTGTTGAAGCATCTACTCCCGGAATATTTTTCATATCTGGATGTCCTTGTAAATTGCTATTAATATTTCTAAAGTTGCTTAGTTCATCCATATCAAAAAAACCCCTTAACGCCAAAGCACTATACAAAGCAGGTGCCGTATGCCCTTTTGATAAAACTAATCTATCTCTTCCTTTAGCCTTTGGATTTTTTTCATCAATATTCATTTGATTAAAATAAAGTACTGCAAGTATTTCTGCTATAGATAATGACCCACCAGGATGTCCTGATTTAGCACTATATACCGCTTTAATTACTCCCTGTCTAATTCTATTTGCATACTTTTGTAATTCATTTACATCTTTAATTTTCAAAACACTACTCTCTCCTTTTTATAATTATTTCAATCTAGTTTTATCATATTTTTTGTTCTTTGTAAATAGGTTTTTCTTATCTATTTGTATATTATTGTAGGTTTTTCTTAAATTTCAATCTCATTTATTTCACGTTTTATATCTTTCTTATCCACCATATCTACTATTTTACTTTTCTGAACTATTATCTTTTTCCCTGTTTTAGTACTTTCTATTTCTATTTCTCCTTCTTTTACTTTATCTCCTAGTATAATAATATATGGCGTACCTAATATTTTGCAATCCTTTATACTACTGCCTATACTTGTATCTTTTCTATCATCTAAAATTACTCCTATGCCTTTACTTAGCATTATTTGATATAATTCTTCCGCTTCTTGCACCTTTTTTTCACTATCTGGCTTAGGTATTATTTGCATAAAGTATGGAGCTATATTGCATGGTAATGATATTCCTTCTGCTAATCCATTTTTATCTCTTATTATACTTCTTTCATATATTGCTGCTAATGTTCTGCTTACACCTATTCCGTAGCATCCCATATAAAAAGGTTTTTCTTTTCCATTTGCATCTACATAATTTGCTCTCATATTTTCAGAGTAAGTTTTCCCTAATTGAAATATGTGCCCTAGTTCTATTGCCTTTCTTGGTTCAAGCTTTGTAATATCACCTATGCTATATTCTGATTTTAAATATTCTTTGTAATCTTCTCTTTCTAAAATTTCTGAATTTAATGCAATTCCAGTTGCCTCATCATATAATATTGTATCTTCTCCTATTTCTGATAACACCATGAACTCCTCTGATTTTTTACCACCTATTGCTCCATTATCTGCCACTACCGGTACAACTGGTAATCCTAATCGTTGGAATATGTTTAAATATCCTTGTTTAATTGTTTCATATGTTTCTAATAAACTTGTTTCATCTCTATTAAAGCTATATGCATCCATCATAGGAAAGCTTTTTCCTCTTAATAAATATCCTCTTGTTCTTAATTCATTTCTATACTTTTCTCCTATTTGAAAAAATATTGTTGGCAAATCTTTATGAGATTTGATTTTTCTTTTTGCAAATTCTACTACTGCTTCTTCTGCCGTTGGTGCTAAGCAAAATTCACCCTTTCCTGTATTTATTGTAAGCATTGTTCCTGACTCTACATATTTGTTCCATCTTCCAGAACTTTCCCACATTTCTCTAGTTTGTAATGTTGGTAACTCTATTTCAGTACAACCACATTTTGTTAGCTCTTCTCTTATTATTGTTTCTATTTTTTGTTTTACTTTCAAAGGTACATTATTATACCCATATATTCCTGTTCCAAATTGCACGATTTGCCCAGATTGCAATAAAATATCTTGTGCTGGAAACATTTTGTCCACATTTTGTAAGCGTGTTTTTCCTATTCCCGCTTGTGATAATCTCATAAAATTTTCCTCCTTAAACCGTTTTTCATCTTGGTATGAATTTCACCATTGTTATATACTATAGCATATTTTATTTGCAGAATTTGTCGTTATGTGGAGTTGAAGAAAAAAATTTTAAGGAGGCTAATTTAGCCCCCTTATACTTGATAAAATTTTGTTCGTAGCCTAATCTGGACAAGTACGTTTAACTGATTTTTTGTCTTCCGAGAATCTTTCTATGTTTTTTACCAATAGACCATTGTCTATTTTTATTTCTTTAACTTCCATTCTTATTCACCTCCCGTTTTTAAATTACTTATATTGACTTTTCATATAAGTCTATTATATATTTGCGTAAAATTATTTTTGTTGGTATACACTGCATTTCATCTATTTTTTCAAAATCTCCTGTACTATTGAAATTCCTTGATGGACACCCTCCTGCACATACGTATTTTGCAAAACAATTTTCACATTTTGTGTTTTTTGATTTATCATCCACATATGAATCAAACTTAGCATTTAACCAGCTTTCTATATTTGTATCTTCTATTATAAATTTATTTGCCAATGGGTTGTCTTTGTTTTGCACACCTAAACATGATGAGAATACACCATCATATGTAACTGCTAATTTATTTTTACCGTACTCCATCGCAAAACATATATGACGGAGACAATGCATTCATAACTGTTGAAGATATTATTGATACATCTTTTTCTCTTGCATAGTCTATTGCTTCTACTAATTTTTCGCTATATTCTTCAGGACTTGGTCTTTCTAATATTTGTTCATTTTCTTTTGCTCTTCCTCCCATCGTTATTGGTTCAAAATGTATTATATTTACTCCTAAATTTTTTAAATAGTCTATTGTTTCTTTAAATTCAAATATCATTGGTCTAGTTATTGTCATTCTTACTATCACTGATACCCCTTTTGCGGTTAAATCTTTTATGGTTTGTTCTATTATATGTGATGTTCCTGTATTAGCTGGTGTAACTCTTTGTTTGTCTTGAAATTTAGGTAATCCGTCCATTGATATTGTTACTGTAAAATTATTCTCTACTAAAATATTTTTTATATTTTCATTAAATACTCCATTACTGGTAATTCCAAACGATACTTTATATTCTTTTAATTCATGTCTTGCCTTTTCCATTGAATATTTTATTAATTCTGGATATAATGTAGGTTCTCCGCCAAAGAATGTTATAAATACTTCTTTCTTGTTTTTTACTTTTGCCAGTTTTCCTACAGCTTTTATTGCAGAATCAATATCTTCTTTTTTTATTATTTTTTTGCAAAAGTTTTTTTCTCCAACAAAACAATATTTGCACCTTAAATTACAATCATTTGTTAATGAAATTACTAATTCTACATAGTCATTATAATCTCCTGGGCAACTTTTTGGTGTTCCTAACATGTTTTGTTCTTTTAAAAATTCTGTCATTTTTTCTTTGTTAAACTCATTTTTATTAATTGCAACAATTTTTCCATTATAATACGAAAAAATTATATATTTTCCTTTGTGTTCTACTACTGGTAGTCCATCAAATATAAACTCTTCCATTTTCATTCCTCCCTCTGTTTGTATATCATATTTGCAAATACTAATTATTATTCCTATTACTGCAAAAAAATCTGATAAAAATATTAAATAAGCTCCTGTTAAAAAATCATATATGCACCATAGTAAACGGCTTATAATAGTTAGTTTTCTTATGTTTTTCATCTTATTATTTGTTATTGTGAATATAAAAATTAAATTACAAAGTGTTGGGAAAATACTTATTAAATTTTCATATGTAATAATTCCTATTAATATTGTTAAAATACTAAATAATATTACTTTGGGTTTTATATTTTTATTATTTGATATAGAAATTGTTTGAACAGCAATAACTAAACAGGTTATTCCGCCTGTTATTGCACCTATTAGAATAAAATTAACTGAAAAAAATAAATAAGATAGAGTGTATGTATATAATAGTTGCTTTTTTTCTTTTATTTGTGTTGATATAAATGTAATAATTGCAGCAATAAAGCCAAATGCATATGCAATGTAATTCATACTTATAAACCCTCTTTTATAAATTTTGTATGTTCATAAGCTTAATATAATTACATTGTATGCAACTTGGCTTCAATAAATGTTTATACTACATAAATTAATACACATATTAATTGTAATAAACTTCCGAAGTACACATGCTAAGTGAAATACTGAATGCATCCATTTACGTTTTTTACCTATTCCATAAAATATTGCACCTATGCTATAGATTATTCCACCTAGTAATAACAAAGTAAATCCAGCAGTTCCTAGTGTTGCTATAATAACATCAACTCTTACTATTATACACCATCCCATTACTAGATAGCATATCATTGAAAACTTTTTATATTTTTTTAAATCTATTGAATTTAATACTATTCCTAAAATTGCTAATCCCCATATTATTGCAAAAATTAGCCAAGCTATATTGTGGTCGTATTCTCTTAATGTACATAGTGTAAATGGTGTATACGTTCCTGCTATTAACAAAAATATTGAGCAATGGTCTATTACTTGAAATACTTTTTTTGCTTTTACAGTTGGTTTTAGTCCATGATATATGCTAGACATTGTATATAATAGCAATAATGTTATTCCATATACAATACTAGAAGCTATGCCATATCCGTTTCCATGTATGCTGGAAAATATAACACCTAATACAATAGCTACTATTCCAAGCGAAGCCCCTACTATATGAGATACCATATTAAAAATTTCTTCGCCTTTTGTATAAGTAGGTAAGATTCTATCTGCTAACCTAGTTCTTTTCATATAAGCTATCATCCCTTTCTTACAGTTGTTATCAAATTCTTTTGCTTTATCTTATGTCTAAATATTATTTTCTATAACTGTAACTTTTTTCCTCCTTTATTACACGTTTAGTATTAACATTTTTTATATTCTATATTCAAAATATTGCTAAAAGCCTCCAGTGGAGGCTTTTAGCAATTAATAAGGCACAAAGTCATTTTGCATCAATTCTTGTGTTTTATCAAGTATTTCTTGAATTTCATTTTTTATTTTACCACTGGGTTTTCCAGTGCAAAGTAGATCATTTCCTATATACAGCAAAAATTCTCCACGTTCTTGGATATGTTGAGTATAAATATTTATTTTTTCTTTTTCACTTGTGAAATAAAGTTTATATCGTGCTTCATGTATATCTTTCAAATTATAATATAATTTTTTGATTGCTTTATATTGATTGAATGTAAGTACTTTTATTATTATTCTAAGAATGATTAATAATATTACACATAAAGCAATTATTGCACAAACTATCAATAGTCCAACTTTTATAAATCCGTGGCCCACATTATTATTCCATAGCCATATGCCAAGATATACAAATAATAGCCAAGATACTGCTGATAAAACCTTCCGTAAAATTCCTTTGTGTTTCATAAAATCCTCCTAAAATAATTATTTTTATTTAATTGTTCTTCCTTATGATGTAAAACGGAGTTAGTACATTTTACATGTTTTATTATACCATATTTAACATAATTTTTCAATTTGTATCACATTCCATTATATAATCCCTTATAGCCATAATTATGGAATCTATCAGAATTTAATCCTTAGCTAATTATTATCATTGACTTCTTTTTTCGTTGTTTCAAAATTGCATTATAAAAACCCTGAAATTGTTTAAATCACAACTCCAAGGTTTTTATATTGGTGGGCAGG
>ERZ1643249.2665-NODE-2665-length-16450-cov-6.971760_pt1 | contig 16450 bp, 17 predicted proteins | sample MGYA00579263_ERZ1643249 | MGnify/ENA primary metagenome ERZ1643249 (study PRJEB29033, sample SAMEA4952264) | chicken gut metagenome | biome: Broiler Chicken; feature: Gastrointestinal Tract; material: Caecum | place: Ireland | collected 2018 | study: Broiler...
CATGCGCGTTGATATACTGGGCGTAGGCTTTGATAATGTCACCATGGACCAGGCGGTGGCCGAGGGCCTGCGCCTGATGAGCGCCGAGGGGGCCCACTACGTGGCCACCCCCAATCCGGAGATTGTTGAGGTCTGCCGGGAGGACCCGGAGGCCCGGGCGGCGGTGAACGGGGCCGACCTTGTCATCGCCGACGGCGTGGGGGTCATCTATGGAGCTAAGCTCCTGGGTACGCCGCTGAAGGAGCGGCTGCCGGGCATCGAGTTCGCCAAGCGCCTGATGGCGGAGATGGCGAAGAACGGAAAGAAGCTCTACCTCCTGGGGGCCAAGCCAGGGGTGGCGGAGGAGGCCGCCCGGCGGCTTCGGACCCAGTACCCCGGTCTTGTGATTGCCGGCACCCACGACGGGTATTTTCAGGAGGACGGGCCTGTGACCGAGGCCATCCGCGGGAGCGGGGCGGACGTGGTATTTGTCTGCCTGGGGGCTCCCAAGCAGGAAAAATGGATGCGGAAAAACGGCGAGGCCACCGGCGCCCATCTGCTGGTGGGCCTGGGGGGATGCCTGGACGTGTTTTCCGGCGCGGTCCAGCGGGCCCCGGAGGTCTTTCAGAGGCTGGGGCTGGAGTGGCTCCACCGGTTGGCAAAGAACCCCAGCCGCATTGGACGGATGATGAAGCTGCCCCTGTTTCTGGTCCACGTGGGGGCGGAGAGGGGAAAGCGGAAATGAGGGGAAAGCTGATCGTGTTCGAGGGCACAGACGGCTCCGGGAAGGCCACCCAGACCCGCCTCATGGCCCGGCGGCTGGCGGCGGAGGGAGTGCCCTTTCAGGAGATCGACTTCCCCCGCTACGGCAACCCCTTCGCCGAGCCGGCCCGGCTGTATCTGGCGGGGGCCCTGGGGGACAGGCCGGAGGACGTGAGCGCCTGCGCCGCGTCGGTGCTCTTCGCCGTGGACCGCTACGCCTCCTATAAGGAGGACTGGGGGAAGAGCTACGAGGCGGGGCAGGTGATCCTGGCCAACCGCTATGTCACCTCCAACGCCGTCCACCAGGCATCCAAGCTGCCTGCGGAGGAGAGGGAGGAGTTTCTTCGCTGGCTCTTTGATCTGGAGTACCACCGCCTGTCTCTGCCGGAGCCGGATCTGGTGGTCTATCTGGACCTGCCCACGGAGCTCTCCGAGGCGATGATGCGCCGCCGGGAGGCCGCCACCGGCACCTCAGCCGACATCCACGAGCGGGATGAGAACTATCTCCGCCAGTGCCGGGACAATGCCCGCCATGTGGCCGGCTTCTGCGGCTGGCGGATGATCGACTGCGCCAGAGGCGGGGCCATGCGTTCCCCGGAGGATATCCACCAGGAGGCATGGGAGCTTGTCCAGGGCCTGCTGGCGGGGAAGTGACCGGTCATACCGATTATAAAAAGGAGCAGGGGCGCATACAGCGCCCCGCCCCCGTGTTTGCCGGCTCTCAGCAGCAGCAGTCGCTGTTCCTGGAGTTGCCGCAGCCGCAGCCACAGTTGTTGTTTCCCCACATTCCGCCGCCGCAGCAGCAGCACAGCAGGATGATGATCAGGATGATCCACAGGCAGCCGCAGTCGTTTCCGTTGTTCCACATAGTCCTTTCACCTCGCTTACCAGTCTGAGCTATCCTATGCCCGGGAACGGCAAAAGGCAGCTTGCCCTATCAAAATTTTTACCAAAAGACATATGAAGGAGTGATTCTCCATGAGTAATGAGGACCGTTACCATACCACCAGCTGGGACGGCGGCCAGGTGCGGCGGCAAGCCGCCGGCGAGCCGTCCCAACCCAGCCGGCCATCCGGCGGGAGCGGGAAGAAGAAGGCAAAGAAGAAACGGACCAACCCGTTTTTGGCGCTGCTCCTGTGGGTGGTTGTAGTGATCGCCTCCTCGGTCATTCTGGCCGGGGTGGGCTGGATGCTGGCCAACGATCTGTGTGCCTTTACCGGGGCGGACCAGGATGTGGAGGTGGTGGTGCCCGCGGAGTGGTTCACGACCACCACGGTGACCGATGAGGATGGGAATACCGAGGAGGTCTCCCTGTGCGACATCGGACAGGTGGCTGACGCCCTTCAGGACGCCGGGCTGATCCAGTACAAGTGGCTTTTCCGCCTGTTCGCCTGGGTCTACGACGCCGACGAAAAGATCGACCAGGGCGCCTATGTGCTCAACACCAATATGGACTACATGGCCCTGGTCCGGGGGATGCGGTCCACCGGCAGCTCCGCCGTCACCGTGGAGGTGTCCATCCCCGAGGGCTACAATACCCAGCAGATCTTCCAGCTCCTGTCGGAGAACGGAGTGGCTCCGGTGGAGGAGCTGGAGGAGGCCGCCGCCAACTACGAGTTTGTGGACTATGCCTTCCTGGACAGCGACCTGCTGGGGGATGTGAGGAGGGTGGAGGGATATCTCTATCCCGATACCTACCAGTTTTATGTGGGCCGCAGCGCTGTGGCGGCCCTGGACTCCATGCTCAGCAACTTCAATAGCCGGGTCTACAGCAACGGGGAGCTGACGCCGCTCTTTGAGGAGGCGGCTGCCCGGGGCTACGACTTCTCCGACATCATCACCATCGCTTCCCTGATTGAGGAGGAGACCGACGGCACCGACCGGGACAAGATCGCCTCTGTCATCTATAACCGCCTGGAGCGCCCCGGTGAGACCGGCGGCCTGCTCCAGATCGACGCGGCCCTGGTCTATGCCGCCGGGCGGGCCATCACCCAGGAGGACTACACCACCCTGGACAGCCCCTACAACCTCTACCAGCACACCGGCCTGCCGCCTACGGCCATCTCCAACCCGGGCATGTCCTCCATCACCGCCGCTCTCCAGCCCGCCGAGACTGACTATTACTACTATGTTCTTGGCGCGGACGGCAAGCACGTGTTCAGCGAGACCCTGTCCGAGCACCAGCAGAACGTAGCCGCGGCCAGCGCCGCCAGCGGAGATTGATCCGGGGAGGCGGCATGACGGAGAGACGAAACAAGCCGGAGCTTCTCTCACCGGCAGGGGACTTTGAGCGGCTGCGGATGGCGGTGCTCTACGGAGCCGACGCGGTGTATCTGGCGGGGACATCCTTTGGGATGCGGGCCTTTGCAGGGAATTTCTCCTCGGAGGAGCTGCCGAAGGCGGTAACCTTTGCCCACAGCCACGGCGTCCGGGTCCACGCCACGGTGAACACCATGCCCCGCAACAGTGAGGCCGACGCCCTCCCGGCGTACCTGGAGCAGCTCCAGGACGCCGGGGTGGACGCCCTCATCCTGGGGGACCTGGGAGCCTTCACCCTGGCGGGGCGGTATGCTCCCCGGTGCGAGCGCCATGTCAGCACCCAGGCCAGCGTGACCAACTACGCCGCCGCCCGGGCCTGGCACGACCTGGGGGCCAGGCGGGTCATCCTGGCCCGAGAGCTGAGCCTGGAGGAGATCCGGGAGATCCGCGCCAAAACCCCGGCGGATCTGGAATTGGAGGCCTTCGTCCATGGGGCCATGTGCGTCAGCTACTCCGGCCGCTGCGTCCTGTCCAACTACATGACCGGGCGGGATGCCAGCCGTGGGGCCTGCGCCCAGCCCTGCCGCTACCAGTACTATCTGATGGAGGAGAAGCGCCCGGGGGAGTACTTCCCGGTGTTCGAGGATGAGAAGGGGACGTACATCTTCAATTCTCGGGACATGTGCATGATCGACCACATACCGGAGCTGATGGACGCGGGCCTGGACAGCCTGAAGATCGAGGGCCGGGCCAAGAGCGCCTACTACGCCGCCGTGGTCACCGCCGCCTACCGCCACGCCATTGACGCCGCGGCCTCCGGCCTGCCTCTGGACCCGGTGTGGCGGGACGAGGTGGAGCATGTCAGCCACCGTCACTACGCGACCGGCTTCTATTTCGGCCAGCCGGGGCAGTATTATGAGAACGCCCGGTATATCCGGGAGTGGCAAGTGATTGCCCTTGTCATAGATTGCGGCGAGGACGGTATGGCGGCTTTGACGCTGCGGAACAAGTTTGCCGTAGGAGACGAGGTGGAGCTGGTGGGGCCGGACCTGAAGCCCCTGGCCTTCACCGTGCCGGAGATGGCCGATGGGGAGGGGAACCCCATATCCGAGGCAAAAACGCCCCAGATGGTGTTCCGTATGCGCCTGCCCTGCCGGGCTCCCGCCGGGAGCATCCTCCGCATCGCCCGGGACCTGTCCGCGAAGAGCTGAGGGTCCACAGATTCGGTCTACATACTTTTCTTGTAAGAAAAGTATCAAATACCCGCAGGGCACTTAGAACTTTTACGCGAAACGCTGTTTCGCGCGGGATAGTGAAGAGAGGGCAGTGTGCATGGCAAGACGAGGGGTGAAGATCCTGTTGGCGGCGGTGCTGGCTCTGGCGCTGGTGCTGGCGGCCTATGTGATCTATGTATTTGCCGCCTGGTACCGGGTAGAGGACTGGCAGGAGCTGGAGATCACGGCGGCAGAGGGAGGAGAGCCCCTCTCTCCCGGCGAGACCTACCGGATTGCCTCCTACAACATCGGCTTCGGCGCTTACAGCGACGATTACAGTTTCTTCATGGACGGCGGGACCGAATCCCGGGCCCGGTCGGAGGAGGCGGTCTACGAGAACGTAGGCGGAGCCATGGCGGCTGTCCAGGCGCTGGAGCCGGACTTCCTCCTTCTCCAGGAGGTGGATGTGGACGGCACCCGCAGTTACCACGTTGACGAGCTGGCGCTGGCGGCGGACGCTATGGGAGATGGGTACTGGAGCACCTTCGCTCAAAATTACGACAGTCCCTACCTCTTCTGGCCGCCTCTGGAGCCCCACGGCGCCAACCGTTCCGGCCAGGCCACCTTCTCCCGGTTTCCCATCGCCTCGGCGGTGCGGCGGCAGCTGCCCATCGAGGAGGGAGTGATGAAGCTGGTGGATCTGGACAGGTGCTACTCTGTCCAGCGCCTCCCGGTGTCGGATGGCCGGGAGCTGGTCCTCTACAACTTCCATCTCTCCGCCTATACCTCCGACGGGACCATCGCCGAGGAGCAGCTGGAGATGCTCTTCGCGGACGTGCTGTCGGAGTATGAGGCGGGGAACTGGGTCATCGCCGGCGGGGACTTCAACAAGGATCTGCTGGGGAACTCCGACGAGATTTTCGGCGTGTCCGGCCCGGAGTACACCTGGGCCCAGCCCATCCCGGCGGAGCTGGTGCCGGAGGGCCTGACCATCGTGGCCCCCTATGACGGGGAGGACCCTGTGGCCTCCTGCCGCAACGCCGACCGGCCCTACGGCCCGGACAACTATCTGGTGACGGTGGACGGCTTCATCATCTCCGCCAATGTCTCCGTTTCCGCCAGCAGGGTGGTGGACACCGGCTTCCGCTGGAGCGACCACAACCCGGTCTGTTTGGATTTTGTGCTGCTTCCTTAACGTGGGCCTATTGGCCCCCGTGTCCTTGTTTTCAGGAGCGCAGCCTAAAAAGGGAGTTCTTCGACACGCTGAAAAAAGCTGTGGGGCCGTTGGGCCCCACAGCTTTTTTATCAGTATTTTGGCAGTTCTACCACCGTCGGCGCGTGGCCGGTACGGGGGAGGAACACCTCCAGCACGTCCCGCATCCGCAGCTTCAGCGTTCCGGTGCTCTTGCAGGGGTGGCAGGAGAGGTAGTCCTGCTCATAGGTCTCCCGGTCCATTACCAGCTGGACCTTTCCCTCCGTGTCGAAGAGCAGGGAGAGGATGGAGGCGGAGCCGGGGTGGACGTGGAGAAGTTCCTCCATGGCCTCCGGGGCGGCGAAGCTCAGCCGGGCACAGCCCAGCTGGTGGCTCAGGTCCTTGGTGTGGAAGGGCTTGTCGCTGGGCATGGCCAGGAGGTAGAACTGGGTTTTCTGACGGTTGCAGAGCACCAGATTTTTGCACACGTCCACGCCCAGCACGGCGCTGACGGCCTTGCAGTCCTCCATGGTGTTGGCCCAGTCGTGCTCCACCCGCTCAAAGGGGATGTGCAGCTCCGCCAGGGTGTCAAAGACGATCTGCTGGGTCTCATCCAGTCCCTGGGTGGGGGCCTGGGTATAGATGGGGGAGACGGTCATGGTGTATTCTCTCTCTTTCGATGGATTGCGTTGGGTTACCGCCGCCTCACCAGGGCTTCGCCGGCGGTGTAGATGTCCCCGGCCCCCACGGTGAGGATCAGGTCCCCGGGGCGGGCGGCCTGGGCCAGAGCGTCGGTGACGGCCTCCAGGGTGGGGCAGCAGATGGCCCCGGGGATCTCCCGGGCCAGATCGGCGGAGGTAATGCCGATGGTGTTTTTCTCCCGGGCGGCGTAGATCTCCGCCAGAATCACCACGTCCGGCCGCCGCAGCTCCTGGACAAACTCGTCGAAGAGGGCCTTCGTCCGGGAGTAGGTGTGGGGCTGGAAGGCGCAGACGATCCGCTCATACCCCAAGCCCCGGGCCATGTCCAGCAGGGCGTGGAGCTCGCCGGGGTGGTGGGCGTAGTCGTCGTAGACCTTGGCGCCGTTGTACTCGCCCTTGTACTCAAACCTGCGCCCCGCGCCGGTAAAGGCCTCCAGCCCCGCCTTCACCGCCACGCCGGGGATGCCCAGCAGATAGGCGGCGGAGGCGGCGGCCAGGGCGTTGTAGACATTGTGCTTCCCGCCCACCTGGAGGTCCAGGTGGGTGTAGACCTGGCCCCGGATCACCACATCGAAGGAGGGCAGGCCGTGGTCCCACCGGAGGTTCACTCCCCGGCAGTCCGCCTCGGGGGCCTCCAGGCCGAAGGAGAAGCGGTCGATACCCTCCAGGGCCTCCCGTACGCCGGGGTCGTCGGCGTTGGCAACGACATGGCCCTCCGGGGGCACCAGCTGGGCGAAGGCCCGGAAGGAGTGCTCCACATCCGCCAGATCCTTGAAGAAGTCCAGGTGGTCCGCCTCCACATTCAGGATCACCGCGACGGTGGGAAAGAAATGGAGGAAGCTGTTGCAGTACTCGCAGGACTCCAGGATAATGGTATCCCCCCGGCCTACCCGGTAGCCGCTGTGGAGCATGGGAAGGGTGCCGCCGATCATAACAGTGGGATCCTTCTCCGCGGCCATGAAGATGTGGGTGGCCATGGAGGTGGTGGTTGTCTTACCGTGGGTGCCGGCGATGCACAGGGCGTTTTCATACTGTTGCATGATGGCCCCCCAGGCCTCCGCTCGCTCAAAGACGGGGATGCCGTGGGCGCGGGCGGCGGCGATCTCCGGGTTATCGTCGTGGATGGCGGCGGTGCGGATGAGGAACTCCGCCCCCTGGATGTCCTGGGCCACGTGGCCCACATGGACGGGGATGCCCAGGGAGCGCAGATGCTCCACCGTGGCGCTGTCGCTCATGTCGCTGCCCTGGACTTGAAGGCCCATGCCGTGAAGGACCTCCGCCAGGGGGCACATGGATACGCCGCCGATGCCGGACAGGTGGACCCGGCGGCCGGGCTGGATATAGGGCTGAATGGCAAGTTTCGTTTGGGTCATGGGACAAAGCTCCCTCCAGAAGCGGTTTTCATACCGACATTTGATTTTTTCACAGAAATATATTATACTATACTTGTTTTTCCCGCGCAACTGCTATTTCATGACTTAACTATATCTGTTTTTCACGAAAAATAGTCGCGGGATGGATCATTTTCACGAGAGGCGGGCGGTTTGGTGGCGCAGATCCCAGAGGAAGTGAAGAATGTGATGACCCGGCTGGAGGCGGCGGGGTACCAGGCCTGGTGCGTGGGCGGCGCGGTGCGGGACCTGCTGCTGGGACGTACGCCGGGGGACTGGGACGTGACCACCAACGCCCTGCCGGAGGCGGTGCTGGAGCTGTTCGCTCCCCGCGCCCTGCCCACAGGGCTGAAGCACGGCACTGTCACCGTGGGCGGCGGCAGGGGGGTGGAGGTCACCACCTTCCGCCGGGACGGGGACTATTTGGACCACCGCCACCCGGAACGGGTGGAGTTCACCGGTTCCCTGACGGAGGATCTGGCCCGCCGGGACTTCACCGTCAATGCCATGGCCATGGACCTGCGGGGGGGCCTCGCGGACCCCTGGGGGGGCCGGGCGGATCTGGCCGCCGGGGTCCTGCGGGCGGTGGGCGCACCGGAGGCCCGCTTCGGGGAGGACGCCCTGCGGATCCTCCGGGGCCTCCGCTTCGCCGCCCGGCTGGGCTTTGCCGTGGAGGCGGAGACCGGGAGAGCCATGGTAAACCGGGCCGCCGATCTGCGTGAGATCGCCCCGGAGCGGGTCCGGGTGGAGCTGGAGGGCCTCCTCTGCGGGGACCACGCCGCCCGGGTGCTGCTGGACTGGCCGGAGGTCCTGGGGGCCGTCCTGCCGGAGATCTTGCCCTGCGTGGGCTTCGACCAGCGCAGCCGCTACCACTGCTACGACGTGTGGGAGCACACCGCCCGGGCGGTGGAGGCCGCGCCGCCCCAGCCGATTCCGCGCTGGACCATGCTGCTCCACGACCTGGGCAAGCCAAATACCTTTACACTAGACGAGGGCGGCGAGGGCCACTTCTACGGCCACTGGCGGGAGAGCGTGCGGCTGGCGGAGGCCATCCTGGAGCGGCTGCGGTTCGACAACCGGAGCCGGCGGACCATCCTGACCCTGGTGGAGCGCCACGACTGCGAGCTGCCCCTGACCCAGAAGGCCGTCCGGCGGAATCTGGCCCGGTACGGGGAGGAGACGGTGCGGCTGCTGCTGGCGGTGAAGCGGGCGGACAACCTGGCCCAGGCCCCGGCCTTCCACGGCCGGCAGCAGGGGATCGACCAGTGGGAGGCCCTGTTAAACATGACATTGGCGGAGGACAGCTGCTTCTCCCTGCGGCAGCTTGCTGTGAAGGGAAATAACCTGACAGAGATTGGGCTGAAAGGCCCGGTGGTGGGGAAGGCCCTCAACGATCTGCTGGAGCTGGTTATGGATGAAGAACTGCCCAACGACCGGACGGTTTTACTGGATTATGTAAAGGAGAAATTCCTATGAGCTATTTAGGCGCCCATCTGTCCTCAGCGGGGGGCTTTTATAAGATGGGCCAGGCGGCCCTCTCCATCGGCGCGGACACCTTCCAGTGCTTCCTCCGCAATCCCCGGGGCGCTCGGGCCAAGACAGTGGACCCGTCAGACGTGGAGCGGCTGCGGGTGCTGCTGGAGGAGAACCGCTTCGGGCCCTTTGTGGCCCACGCCCCCTACATCATGAACCCCTGCTCCAAGGATGAGGGCATCCGGGGACTGGCGGAGGAAATGATGGCCGGGGATCTGGCGGTGCTGGAGGGACTGCCGGGGAACTACTACAACTTCCACCCCGGCAGCCATGTGGGCCAGGGGATGGAGACCGGCTGCCGCATGATCGCGGACATGCTCAACGCCGTCCTCAAGCCGGAGCAGCAAACCGTGGTGCTCCTGGAGACCATGGCGGGGAAGGGCAGCGAGGTCGGCGGCCGGTTCGAGGACCTGGCGGCGATTCTCTCCCAGGTGGAGCTCTCCGACAAAATGGGGATCTGCCTGGACACCTGCCACGTCTCCGACGCCGGCTACGACATCATCCACAACCTGGACGGAGTTCTGGAGGACCTGGACCGGGTGGTGGGGCTGAACCGGCTGAAGGCGGTCCACATCAACGACAGCATGAACCCGCCCGGCGCCCGGAAGGACCGGCACGCCAAGATCGGCGAGGGGACCCTGGGCCTTGAGACCATCCTGGCGGTGATCGACCACCCGGCTCTGCGCCATCTGCCCTTCATCCTGGAGACCCCCAACGATACCCCGGGCCATGGCCGGGAGTTGGCCATGCTGCGCCAAGAGCTGGAAAAGCGCAAGAGTGCATAGCCAAAAAGCTACTTACCTCTACACAAAGAACAAGCCTCCGGAGACAGCGCTGTCTCCGGAGGCTCGTTGCATAAAACTACATGAGCGAAGCGGCAGCTTCACGGACAAAAGTTTTTGCCCCGCTAAGTGCCCTGCGGGTATTTTTCCAAAAAGCGGGCGGGGTCCGGGGCGGCGCCCCGGCATGGCGCGTCACACGATGGCGTACAGCTCCTCCAGGGCGCGGATCTCGTAGTCGATCCGCAGGCCCTGGGGCCGGGGCTGGCCCTTGGGGTTGAACCAGCAGCAGGGGAGGCCGGCGTTGTTGGCCCCCTGGATGTCGCTGGTGAGGGAATCCCCGATGACCAGGGCGTTGTCCCGGGCAAGGCCGGGGACGGCATGAAATACATAGTCAAAGTAGGCGGAGTCCGGCTTGCCCACCCCCACCTCCTCGGAGATGAACACCCCCTGAAAGTAGGGGGCGATGGCGGAGTTGGCGAACCGGGTCTTCTGCACGGAGGCCACGGCGTTGGTGAGAAGGTAGAGCCGGTGATCCCTGCTGAGGACCCGGCACAATTCCTCCGCGCCGGGCAGGAGCATGGCCCCCTCTCCCAGGGCCCGGAGGTGGTCCCGGTTCAGGGCCTCCGGGTCCGCCCGTTCCCCGGTGATGGCCAGGTCGCGGCGGAAACGCTCCACCAGCAGATACTCCTTGGTGCACAGCCCCCGGTCAAAATCCCGCCACAGGTCGGCGTTGCACTTGTGATAGAGCTGGTAGCCCTCCTCGGAGAAGGCCAGGCCGTGGGCGCGGCACAGGAGGAGATGGGCGTTCCGCTCCGCCTGGTCAAAGTCGAAGAGGGTGTTGTCCGCGTCGAAGAGCAGGTATGGGTAGGGCATGGCGGGCCTCCTTGTTCAGTTTCGTTGTTTTTCAGCATACCACACTTTCCGCCGTTCCGCAATCCCGGCGGGGCAGAGCGCGGGAGGGGGCCGCTTGCCAGTTTTAGGGGGCGGGCACGAAGTTTCTACTTGAAAATATGGCGTTAAGCGGTATAATGTAAATAGAGGTCCCTTTTAATTTATTGTTAAGACGAGGTGAATTCCATGGACAAGGACACAAGCAGAAAAAAGCTGATCATAGCGGTTCTTCAGGGCGACGACTACGCCGACACCGTGGATGAACTTAACCGCAGCGGCTTTTTCGCCACCGTACTCAGCTCCACCGGCGGCTTTCTGAAGAAGAAGAGCGTCACGGTGATGATCGGTGTGGAGGAGGAAAAGATGCAGCGCGTGCTGGATATCCTGAAGCAGTGCGCGGGCAGGCGGCAGCAGATGACATACTCCGATCTGTCCATGTCCGCCGGAGGTCCCAACCCCTCCATCCCGATGATGCCGGTACATCTCAGTGTGGGCGGCGTTGTGGCCTTCATTCTGAATTTGGACGACATTCAGAAATATTGATCGACGAACATAGAGAGCGCCCGGGGGCAATGCCTCCGGGCGCTCTCTTCCTGCGGTTCCCCTTTTCTCCCGGCGGCATAGACTGGAGCAGAGGGGGGATGTGTATGAAGAGGACCGTCGCCGTGGTGGGGGGCGACATGCGCCAGGTCCGCCTGGCGGAGCTGCTGCTGAATGACGGATGGCTGGTGTGCACCTGGGGGCTGGACCAGGGGGGCGGTCCCAACGCGGTGCCGCTGGACCAGGCGTTGGGAGCCGAGCTGCTGATCCTGCCCCTGCCGGTGTGCCGGGGCGGGGGACTGACCCTGCCTTTGACAGACACGGCCCTGGGGGCGGAGCAGCTCTGGCCCAGGCTCCGCTACGACCAGCTCCTGCTGGGCGGCATGACGAAGGAGCTCTCGCCCCGGCTGATGCTGGACTTCGGCCTGACGCTGCTGGACTACTACGACCGGGAGGAGGTCCAGGTGGCCAACGCCGTGCCCACGGCGGAGGGGGCCATCCAGCGGGCCATGGAGGCTACGGAGGAGACGCTCCAAAACTGTCGCTGCCTGGTCATCGGGTACGGCCGGATCGGCAAGGTTCTGGCCCACCGCCTCCGGGGACTGGGGACCCAGGTGTCTGTCTCCGCCCGGCGGTACAGCGACCGGGCCTGGATCGAGGCCTTCGGCTATGAGCCCCTGGCGACAGACCGCCTGGGGGCGGAGCTGGGGGATTTCGACGTGATCTTCAACACAGTCCCGGCCCTCATCCTGGACGCCGGACGGCTGGAGCGGACGAAGGCGGAGTGCGTGATCCTGGATCTGGCCTCCCTGCCCGGGGGCGTGGACCTGGACGCCGCCAGGCGCCTGGGCCGCCGGGTGATCCGGGCCGGGGGGCTGCCAGGGATCGTGGCCCCACGGGCCGCCGCCGCCGCCATCCGGGACGGCGTCTACCACATATTGGAAGAACGAGGTGAGCCCATTTGAGGAAAGAGCGAGTGGGATTCGCGCTGTGCGGCTCCTTCTGCACCCACGGAAAGGTGCTGCGGGAGCTGGAGAAGCTGTGCAAGGAGTACGAGACGGTGCAGCCCATCGTCTCGGAGATCTGCCTGCACACCAACACGCGCTTTGGCACGGCGGAGGAGTTTATCTCCGCGGTGGAGAAGATCACGGGACATACGGTGATGGGCAGCGTCAACGAGGCGGAGCCCATCGGGCCGAAGAAGCTGCTGGACGTGCTGGTGATTGCCCCCTGTACGGGGAACACCATCGGGAAGCTGGCCTGCGGCATCACCGACACGGCGGTGACCATGGCCGCCAAGGCACACCTGCGCAACGACAGGCCGGTGGTGGTGGCGGTGTCCACCAAGACAGGTGTTATAGTTGGGATCAAATCAAGGAGGCTCTTGGAACACAAGGCCTTGCTGGTTTGATCCCAATTTTTTTGCCTGTTACCAGGACACTGTAATATGAAAGGATGTGGAACATGGGCAAGATCGTAGCCATCACAAATTTCAAGGGCGGTGTGGGCAAGACGGCCACAGCGTTGAACCTCGGCGCGGCCCTGTCCGACGCAGAGAAGAAAGTTCTCCTCATTGACAACGACCCCCAGGGCAATCTCACGGCCGCACTGGGATATACCCCCGCTGAACAAAAACGAACACTGGCAAATTTTCTGCTGGCCGCCATTGACTACCCTGAGGACCTGGAAATTCACCTTGAACGCGGGATCCTTCACACGGGAAGCGGACTCTCCCTGATGCCCGCCAACCGTCGGCTGGCCGATGCGGCGGCCCGGCTTCAGGTGATGCAGCTCTCCCAGTATAACGCCGTGGGTGACACTGAGCGGTCCTGTGAAAAGGTCATGGACAGCCTCATGCCATTCCTGCGGGACGCCTACGACTATATCATCATCGACTGCGGCTTGAAACACGAACTGCTGACCGTCAACGCTCTTGCGGCGTCGGACTACTGCATCATCCCGGTCCAGTCCCATTTTCTCGCCAGTGAAGGCGTCCCGGACGTGCTGGATATGGTGCGTTCCATCAAGGAGAAGTTTAATCCAAGGCTGGAAGTCGCGGGCATCCTTCTAACGATGTACCAGACCCGTCCCCAACTGTGCCGCAGCGTCCGGGAGAGCGTAGTGGACATCTACGGCGGCTCTTACCGTGTGTTTGAGCGGCCTATCGAATACTCCATCAAGGTGGCGGAGTGTCCGGCGGCAGGCCAGAGCATTTTTGAGTACGCGCCGAAGAATGCCGCAGCCGAGTCCTACCGCAGTCTTGCCCGGGAGGTGCTGTGCCTTGGCTAAGGCTGACATGAACGCCATCCTCAAGCGCAGGATGGCGGCTACACAACAGGCCTCTGAACTACAGGCCAGCGATGAAGCGTATCAACAGATCTTTCAGCATGCGCCTCCCTCGGCCCCCTCTGAAATCTGCGACCTTCCGCTGGACAAGCTGGACAGCTTTTTTACAGCGGACATCGGGTTTAAGCCCTACTCCCCCGCAAAACTGGAGGCATTTGCCCAGCAGCTGCAGGAAGAAGGGCTTTTGGTCCGGATCATCGTCCGGCGCATCCCCCACTCTGACCGCTATGAGATCCTGGCTGGCCACAACCGCACCGCCGCAGCGAGGCTTGCGGGTTGGACCAAAATCGCAGCGGAGATCGTGGTGGCGGATGATGCCAGAGCCATTTCCATCGCCACCCTTACGAACCTGCTTCAGAGGCAGGATCTGTCTATCATCGAGAGGGGCAAGGCATACAAGGCATTGCTGGAAGCGAAAAACCGGCAAGGTTGTCGCTCCGATCTGGCCGATGGAACTTCTGGCGAGAATCGCCAGAAGTATTCTGCCCGGGCCATCGTCGCGGAATTTTTCGGCGTGTCCGAGTACGAGATTCGAAAGGCCATCAAACTGACCCGACTCATCCCGGAACTGCAGACCGTTCTGGAGGACAGTCCCCAAAAACTCAATTTGGCATGCGCCGACCTCATCGCCGACTATGATCCGGAATCCCAGAGCGCCTTTGTGGAGATGTGCGGGATCGAGGGGTACCAGCTCAACAAGGCAACTGTACAACGCATCGTCCGCAGCTGCCCGCCGCCCGCGGCAGATAAGCAGCTTATCTTTGCCGCATGGCGCGAGGCCCGCGCCGAGGCGGACAAGCGCCTCAGCACCCCGTCCAAGAAGATCTCCTTTGACCGCAAGAAGTTTGCCCCCTATCTGGACAAGCTGGGCAGCGACCAGGAGATCGAGGCCCTGTTTCTGGAGTTCTTGCGGGAGCGGGTCAGGTGAGATATAATGCAGACAAGGAATCAGAAAGGACTGGAATATTATGAGTGAGCAGGACAAGATCCAGCGTTTTGAGAACCAGCCCATCCGCACCGCCTGGGATGAGGAGCAGGAGGAGTGGTATTTCTCCATTATAGATGTAATCCGTGTGCTGACGGGAAGCGAGAATCCCCGGCGGTATTGGAGCGATTTGAAGCGCAAACTGAAAATGGAGGGTGCAGATGAACTGTACGAAAATATCGTACAGTTGAAAATGAGAGCACCAGATGGAAAAATGCGGCTGACCGATGCTGCGAATACAGAGCAACTTCTGCGCATTATCCAGTCTATTCCCTCTCCCCACGCCGAACCGATGAAACGCTGGCTCGCCCGGGTTGGCAGGGAGCGGATTGAGGAAACAATCGACCCGGAGCAGGCTATTGACCGGGCTTTGGAGACCTATCTGAAGAAGGGCTACGATCCGGACTGGGTCCATCAGCGGCTGCTGTCCATCCGGATCCGCAACGAATTGACCGAAGAATGGCAAAAGCGCGGGGTGGAACGAGGCAAGGAGTTCGCTATTCTGACAGACGAGATCACCCGCACCTGGTCTGGTATGACGACCAGGCAGTACAAGAAACTGAAGGGCCTGAAAAAGCAGAATCTCCGGGACAATATGAGCGATACCGAGTTGGTGCTGACCATGCTGGCGGAGGCTTCTACCCGGGATATTTCCAGAGAAACAGAGCCGGAGGGCTTTTCGGCCAGCATGGATGTGGCCCGGCAGGGCGGCGAGGTGGCGGGTGTTGCCCGCAAGGCGCTGGAGGAGCGCACCGGCAAGCCGGTCATCACCGAAAAAAATGCCGCCCAGCTCAACGATGTTGTCACCGGGATGATCGAGGCCACCGCCTCTTTCATCTCAGACCCGGTGGAACCGGAAAAAAATGAATAACAGGAGTTTCTTTCAATCGGCTTGGCTCCGCAGGATTTCTGCGGAGCCGGGCTTTTTTATTGCCCAAATGAAAGGAGGATTTTCTTGGCGCATGAAAAACATTCTGTTTTCCACCCAGATGACCCATTTGACGATTCCGTGCCGGAGCGTCTGCGCCGCATGGGCCTTCTGACGGTGGAAGGAAAGCCGGATCTGGAGGCTATGGCAGTCGTCTCCCGCCTTTACGCCGGGGAGTTCTATGACGACCTGTACGATTTCTACAGAGATATGAGAAGTGTGAACAGCGTTTGCCGGGAACTGATCAACCTCATTGACGCAGAGGACGCCCGGTTACCCTTTTTATCCATCTGCTCGGCATATGACGCCATATTCCGCTCATTGCCTGCGCCCATATGGTGGATGGCGGGCAACCTGGAGGTAGCCGCTCAATTTGCCGTCGGCTTTCTCAGGCGTCTTTCAGAATTTACCGAGGGAAACGGGGTGATGCCATGATGCGTACCATCAAAATCTATGTGCCGCCGGGACAGCCGGGGCCGCTTCTGGAGTTTCTGCCTACGCTGGATGAGAAGCTCCGGCGCAAGCTGTTCCGGCAGATCTTCCGGCTCTCCCAGATCCCTCTGTGCGATCTGAGAGAGCCGCACTTCAAGCATTTTGTCCTCGAAAAGTATCAACATTTGTATGAACTGCGGGAGAAGAGCAAGGTCCTCGCCCGGATCATTTTCACAATCCGGGACGGGGACATTATTCTGCTCGCGCCCTTCATCAAGCGCCAGCCCCGGGACACCATGAAGGCGCTGGAGCAGTCGCTTAAGATGCTTGCAGACATCCGGAATGCACCGGAGTTTGCGGTAAATATTGAATGGGAGGAATTTTTGTGAAGACCATCAAAATCATCGGACTGGCCACTGCGGCCGCGGCGGCGCTCCTTGCTGTGTGCGCCGTTCTTTCAAGGAGGACGAGTGTATGAAAAAATGTGTTTCGCTCATTTCGCTGGCGCTGGCTTT
>ERZ1643249.2667-NODE-2667-length-16442-cov-5.665894_pt1 | contig 16442 bp, 14 predicted proteins | sample MGYA00579263_ERZ1643249 | MGnify/ENA primary metagenome ERZ1643249 (study PRJEB29033, sample SAMEA4952264) | chicken gut metagenome | biome: Broiler Chicken; feature: Gastrointestinal Tract; material: Caecum | place: Ireland | collected 2018 | study: Broiler...
CGGAAGAAGAATTTCGCTGGCTCATTCGGATTCTCCAAAAGTCAAAGAAAATGGGGACGCCGGTCAGCCAGAGAAAGAAACGCAAATAAGAGATTCTTATAAGCCTAATAGTTACAAGTTTATAATTTTCAAAAACAGAACACTTGTTCTTTTTTCTTGTTGAAATATTTTTTAGTAAATGTTATATTTATTAAAAGTGATTTTTATAGTATATTCTTGAGAAAATCACTTTTTAAGGAGGAGTTTCGATGACGATTATTAAGTCGCAACCAACTTATAAGCGCCAAAGATTTTTATTGGACTTTGTAAAACAATTATCAACTGATGCAACAACTACTGATTTACAAAAACTCATTTTTTTACATACCACAAGTGGATATTCGTCTTATTATGATTTTATACCTTATAAATATGGGCCATATTCTTTTCAGCTTGCAGAAGATATAACTATTCTACGAAAAAATGGATTTCTGGTCAGAAAAGATGCTCATATCTATGCACATGATTCTCAAGTTAATGAAAATATAGTAAACATAGATATAAAACGTGGGGATTCATTGATAAAAAAAGTATATAGAAACTATCCCTATTATGCTATCAATAGTGAAATTGTTGATCGTTTATTTTCCTCTCCAGAACTCGAAGAGATAAAAAATGGGAAAAATAAACTAAAACAAACAACACAAATGCTTTTTACCATAGGATATGAAGGAAAAACTATAGAATCATTTATTAATCAATTAATCAAGAATGATATTAGAGTACTTTGTGATGTGAGAAAAAATCCTATAAGCCGGAAATTTGGTTTTTCCAAAAACAAAATTCAACATATTTTAAATACCATTGGCATTGAATATGTTCATATACCTGAACTTGGAATAGAATCCCAAAAAAGAAGTAGTTTAGAAAGCATTTCTGACTATAAACAATTATTTCAGGAATACAGGCTTTCATTGTCGCAGCGAAAAGACTACTTAGATTATGTTTATTTCTTATTATCCAATAATGTACGCATAGCTTTAATGTGCCATGAAAAAGACCCTCAAATGTGTCATCGTCATGTGATTAAAGACTATATTCAGCTAAATCATAATGTAAGGAGCCAGGATTTATAATGGTTGAGAAAAAACGAGTTTACATTGTCGTAAAAACATACCCAACAATATCTGACAAATACGCAGAATTGGTTTGCACTGCCGGGGTTTTGGAAGATGGATCTTGGATAAGACTATATCCCATACCCTTTAGAAAATTAGAGACATATCAAAAATATCCTAAATACGCATGGATGCAAGTTGAAGTGGAGAGGAACACAAAAGACTTTCGTCCAGAAACATATCGTCCAATCAATTTGGAGAAAATAAAAGTTGAACCACATCCAGCAAAAGCTGATTGGGAACAACGAAGAAAAATCATATTTAAAAATAAAAAAATTTATACAGACCTAAATGAATTAATTGCACAAGCAAAGTCAGAAAGTGATCCTATTTCATTAGCAATATTTAAGCCTACAAAGATTCTAAAGTTTAAAGTGGAACCAACCTCACGGGAATGGGATTTGAAAAAGTTAAAGAATTTAAACGCCCTCTCACAACAATTAAATTTATTTCAAACACCGGAAGAGACAGAGGAAGAGTTTAAAGTTGTTCCAAAAGTTCCTTATAAGTTTTCTTATACATTTGAAGACTCTTCTGGTAGACAGTCTACGCTAATGATAGAGGATTGGGAAATCGGTATGTTATATTTTAACTGCTTAAAGAAACATAATGATGAATCCATTGCCGTTGCAAAAGTAAAAGAAAAATATTTCGATGAGTTTTTAAAGAGAGATTTATACTTTTTTATGGGGACAACGAAAAAGTTTCATAATGTTGCTCCCAATCCCTTTATAATAATAGGTGTGTTTTATCCACCATTTAAATCGCCTTATGAGCAAATGACACTATTCGATATATAGTTGATTTTTTTAACATAGAGAAAGCTTTAAGAAAATAACTACACCAATTTTTACACCATTTCCGCAAAAATTGACATTTCAGGACGCTCCCAGATAAAAACATCAATGCCGCAGAATCCTTGAAAATAAGGCTCTGCGGCACTTGATAACACAAGACAAAAACCAATCGCAACTGTCAAGATGTGAGTGCTAATTTTTTTAAAATTTGCATCTGTCCCATAAAATTGCTATAATGACTTGTATGAACAAAAAGACCGCCTCTCGCGGCAGAATGGAGAATCCTTTATGAAATATTCACACATTGTTTTTGATGTTGACGGCACGCTCCTTGACACCGCACAGTGCATCCTCATCTCTCTTCAGGACGCTTTGCAAAAGACAGACAGCATCTCCAGGGAATACGATGACCTTGTCTTTGCGCTTGGTTATACCTCTCTTGCCGTACTTGATCGTCTTCAGGTCAAAGATCCACAGGCCACTTTGAAACTCTGGGTGGAAAATGAAAATAAATACAGTGACATGATCCGATTATTTGACGGTATCCGGGAACTTCTGGAGCAGTTGAAGAAGGACGGCTGCGAGCTCGGCATCGTGACTTCAAGGACGAGGGAAGAATTTGATCTCATCTTCCGCCATCAGTCCATCTCTGATATGTTTTCCACGATCATCTGTGCCAGTGACACGGACGAGCATAAACCTTCTCCGGCTCCACTTTTGAAATACATGGAGCTGACCGGCGCCACCGGCGAAGAGATGCTATATGTCGGCGACAGCCCGGGAGATGAGAAATGTGCATCTGGAGCGGATGTTGATTTTGCCCTTGCTATGTGGGGCGTACACACGGACAGTATCCCGGCAAAATATTTCCCCAGGACGCCGCAGGAACTCTATAAAGAGATCACAAAATAAGCCCCCTGACAGACATAGGGCGCGGACAGCCTCTAAGCGGCTTTCCGCGCCCCGTTCTTTTTCCTGTCAAACTCCGCGCATCGTAAGCTGTATCCTCTTCCTTTTCAAATCCACGCTCATAACTTTGACATCCACGATGTCCCCCACGCTGACTGCTTCCAGCGGATGCTTGATATAACGGTCTGTGATCTGGGAGATATGCACCAGTCCGTCCTGATGAACGCCGATATCCACGAAGACACCGAAGTCGATAACATTCCTCACTGTGCCTTTGAGCATCATTCCCTCTTTTAAATCCTTCATCTCCAGGACATCTGTGCGCAGAATAGGCTTTGGCATCTCTTCCCTTGGGTCGCGCGCCGGCTTCTCTAATTCCTTCACGATATCCTGAAGTGTGATCTCTCCCACGTCCAGTTCCTCTGCCAACTTTTTATAGTCCTTGATCGTAAGGGAAAGTCCGGTCAGATTATGATTCGCCACATCTTCCGTAGTATATCCCTGCTTTTTCAGAAGTTTTTCCGCAGCATCATAGCTCTCCGGGTGGACTCCCGTCGCGTCCAGCGCGTTCCTTCCGCCCGTGATGCGCATAAATCCCGCGCACTGCTCATATGCTTTCGGGCCGAGCTTCGGCACTTTCAGAAGCTCGCGCCTGTCAGTGAATCTGCCGTTGTTCTCACGGTATGCCACGATGTTCTTTGCCACCGCGGCGCTGATGCCGGAGATATAGGACAATAGTGGTGCCGATGCAGTATTTAGATCCACTCCTACTTTATTTACACAGTCCTCCACAACACCGTTTAAGGACTCCCCTAACTTCTTTTGATTCATGTCATGCTGGTACTGTCCCACTCCGATAGATTTCGGGTCGATCTTCACCAGTTCAGCCAGGGGATCCTGAAGTCTGCGCGCAATGGATGCAGCGCTTCTCTGTCCCACATCAAACTTCGGGAACTCCTCTCCCGCAAGCTTGCTCGCCGAATAAACGGACGCTCCCGCCTCATTGACAATCACATACTGCACCTTTTCCTCCGGAATCTCTTTGAGCAGCTCGACAATGAACTGCTCAGACTCTCTTGATGCCGTGCCATTTCCCAGAGAGATGAGAGAAATATGATACTTCGGGATAATCTTTTTGAGCAGGTCTTTGCTGGCCTTTATCTTTTGGGGAGTAGTAGGCGCGGTCGGATAAATGACCGTCGTACCGATGACCTTTCCTGTCGGATCAACCACCGCCAGCTTACATCCGGTACGAAATGCCGGGTCCCATCCCAACACTACTTTTCCGGCAATCGGCGGCTGCATAAGAAGCTGATGCAGATTTTTCCCGAACACCTCAATAGCGCCGTCCTCCGCACGCTCTGTCAGTTCATTTCTGATCTCTCTTTCAATCGCCGGAGCAATAAGTCTATGATAACTGTCTGCCACAGTTTCTTCTAACACAGGTGTTGTATACGGGTTATCCCTGTGAATCGTCTGTTTTTCCAAATACCTCAGGATATCCTCTTCGGGCGCCTCTACCTTCACAGTCAGAAAGTTTTCTTTCTCGCCCCTGTTCAGGGCAAGGATACGGTGCCCCGCCAGTCTGGACACCGCTTCCTCGAACGCATAGTACATCTCATAGACAGATTCAGCTTCCGCATCCTTTGCCACAGAGATGATTTTCCCCTTCTGCATGGTCATTTTACGTATCCTGCTGCGGTAGTCCGCATTATCCGAGATGCTCTCCGCAATGATATCGAGCGCCCCCTGTATGGCCTCGTGCGCCGTCTTTACTTCCTTTTCCTCTGAAACGCCTTCCTTGCCTGTTGAAATGTATTCCTTCGCCGTCTCTTCAAGCGGCTCTTTTGTCTGCTGGAGCAGAATGAACGCCGCAAAAGGTTCCAGTCCCTTCTCCTTGGCAATCGTCGCCCTTGTGCGTCGTTTCGGACGGTACGGACGGTACAGATCCTCCACCGCGACCTGCGTCTCAGCCGCAAGGATCTGCGCCTTTAGCTCCTCTGTCATCTTCCCCTGTTCTTCAATACTGGAAATTACCTGCTCCTTTTTCTCCTCCAGGTTGCGCAGATACATCAAGCGCTCATGAAGCTTTCTAAGTTGCTCGTCATTGAGCGATCCGGTCGCTTCTTTTCTGTATCTTGCAATAAAAGGGATCGTATTTCCCTCATCTATCAGATTCACCGCCGCATCTGTCTGCCAGCGTTTTACACTAAGTTCTTCTGTCAGCTTTTGGTTGATGTCCATAACCCATATTCCTCTCATTGATTTTGCACTGTACGCAATTCATTATACCAAAACACCTCTACAAACACCAGATTGATTTCCAAAACACTTTTCACAGGCTTTCACTTTACATTTTTCAATAAATCTTCAACAAACCATTGACAGGACCGAAAAAGTATTATATAATTGTTTTCGCTGTGAACGAAACAGCAGATATATCATGTGCGATTAGCTCAGCTGGATAGAGCGTCTGGCTACGGACCAGAAGGTCGGGAGTTCGAATCTTCTATCGCACGTACAAAAAGATGTCGCAATGCGGCGTCTTTTTTGTTGTAACGGAAATTTTCTTACAATTATTTCCTCTGTTATTGGTTTGCTTTTATCAATGATGAGAATAGATTAAAGCCCGATTGCACAGCAAGCCCGGTGGACGGTCAGTGACCGCACCGGGCTTGGATTATTTTCTATTATTTATTCTTCCGTGAACTTCTCCGTCTGCATTTTAATAAATTCCTCATCTTCAAAGTAATTGATCTTCATAGCTGCCTTCACTTCACTTAGCGTCTGCGCCGCCACAGACTCTGCCTTCTCACTTCCCTTTTTAAGGATCTCATAGACAGCAGGGATATCCTTCTGGAATTCTTTTCTGCGGTTTCTGATCGGTTCAAGCTCCGCCTGAAGCACGTTGTTCAGGAAACGCTTCACCTTCATATCTCCCAGCCCGCCTCTCTTATAGTGAGCCTTAAGCTCATCAAGATTCTCATACTCCGGCAGGAACTCCGGGAAATATTCCGGTCTGCAAAACGCGTCCAGATAAGTAAATACTGTGTTTCCTTCTAATTTTCCGGGGTCTTCGATACGGATATGGGTCGGATCAGTAAACATACTGAACACTTTCTTCTTGATATCCTCCGGCTCCTCGGAAAGATAGATACAATTGCCAAGCGACTTACTCATCTTTGACTTTCCGTCAATACCCGGCAGACGCAGACACGCCGCGTTGTCGGGAAGAAGAATCTTGGGATCTACAAGCGTCTCCCCGTAAACAGAGTTGAATTTGTGCACAATCTCCTTCGTCTGCTCGATCATCGGCATCTGGTCCTCACCCACAGGGACAGTCGTTGCTTTAAATGCCGTGATATCCGCCGCCTGACTGATGGGATATGTGAAAAATCCCACCGGAATGCTGGCCTCAAAATTGCGCATCTGAATCTCAGATTTTACCGTAGGGTTGCGCTGGAGCCTGGATACTGTCACAAGATTCATATAGTAGAAAGAGAGTTCGCACAGCTCCGGTATCTGGGACTGAATGAACAGAGTAGATTTCTCCGGATCCAGCCCGCATGCCAGATAGTCCAGCGCCACTTCAATGATATTCCGGCGCACTTTCTCAGGGTTATCTGAATTATCGGTCAGCGCCTGCGCGTCTGCGATCATTATAAAAATATCATCAAAATCTCCTGTATTCTGAAGCTCTACCCGTCGTTTCAACGACCCCACATAGTGACCCACATGGAGTCTTCCTGTAGGGCGGTCCCCGGTAAGCATGATCTTCTTCATCTCTCTTTTTCCTCCTGATACCTCTGTTTATACTATATGACTCTGCATATTCTATACATTTCTATTTATTCTGCGCAAGTTCCCTCTTCTGCTTCGCGTACTGTAATGCGCTCCTCTTTTGCGGCGCATATACAAACTGATACAGCACATAAGCCATGAACGCCGCTCCTATTCCGTCAAGGACAGAATGCTGTTTCAAGAACACGGTAGCAAGGATGATGAGCGCCGCAAGGATATAAACTCCCACGCACACTACTCTGTGCTTCTTAAGCGCCTCACTTTCATGCACAGCGATACAAACACCCAGTGAATTGAACACATGAAGGCTCGGGAATACATTGGTACACGTATCTGCCCGGTACAGCATCCGCACCATGTCAACGAAGATATTATCGCTCTCAAACACAACAGGCCTTAAGTCCTGTCCATTGGGAAAGACCGTGGATATAATAAGAAATATAGTCATCCCCGTAAACATGAATTTTGCCATTCTGTAAAATCCCGGTACATCCGTAAAAAAGAAATACAGAAATGCCGCCGCAATAAAAGCGAACCACATCAAATATGGAACAATAAAATACTCAATAAACGGAAGATGCTGGTCAAATCCAGTCTGGATCACATAATAATTTGTAGTTACATGCTTTTCCAGATACAAAAACCACGGCATATAAACAAGGATATATAAGAACACCCACGCATGTTTGTATCGTTTCAGTAATTCTGTGAACTTGTTTTTCTGCTTCATAATGATAATGCCCCTTTTTAACTACGGTCTCGTCTTTCTTGTCTTATCCCCCGTACGTTGACTGTGCCTCATTCCTTTTATCAGTCCCCATTGTATCACGATTTAAAATACACAACAACTATGTTCACAAAACCTTTATTAAATCTTTTATTTCCTAAACTTTTCAGATACATTTCAAATTAACACATCCCACTATCCCGCAATCACATTGAGTTTTTCCTCGAGAACAGTGACTTCAATCTCCTTTCTCAAGAAGCCGGGCTCTCCGTCCGTATGAAGAGGAAGTGCGGTCTCCGCTTCCGCCTTCAGGCTTGCGCACCGAAGGATCGAAACACCTTTAAATCCGACATGCTTTCCACCAAATGCCAGAGGAAGCAGAAAAAGTATCTTCGGCATGGACAATCCATGGGCTGCCACCACATCAAGCAGACCGTCCTCAGGCGATGCTTCGGGACTGAACTTAAACCCGCCGCCCTCATACGGCAGATTCATGAATGCCACGAAATACGTCTTATCGAGCACCTTCATTTCCCCATCCGGCAGCGTCAATGTCAGGCGCACCGGCCTGTCTTTTATGAGCCGGTCCAGCGCCACTGCCGCATAGCTTAATTTCCCCAATCCGATCTTATTAAGCAGAACTTTCAGGCGGGAAACACATACCTCATGACAGACTGCCGCATCAAAACCCATCCCTGCGCTCACAAGAAAACGCTTTGACTTCCTGCCGGAGAGGACTCCGATATCCATATGTATAATTTTCTGCGGCCGCAGGATGATGGCAAGCGCTTCTTTGGGATCACCAGGGAGCCCAAGCCCTCTTGCAAAATCATTACTCGATCCAATCGGTATATACCCAAGTGTTGTCTTTTCCGGAAAGCATATTCCATTTACCGTCTCATTGACTGTCCCGTCACCGCCGAGTACAACGATCGTGTGCCCGGTGCCATCTGAGGTAAGGGCTTCAGCAATCTTTCCGGCGTGTCCACGTCTTCTGGTCATATGCACATGGTAGGCTACGCGATTCTTTTTCAGTTCCGGCTCCAGCATCCTCCAGATCATTTCCCCCATTCCGGAGCGGGCTTTTGGATTTACAATAAAATCATATTCTGTATCCATGGTTTTAGTCCCCCTTATCTCCGGGACAGAGCACAGAATCCAGATATTTCCCCAGCGAACGGCTCATGTTTCCCTCAAAATCAGCCTCTCCGTGTTTGATGCACCATTCAAAGACGTTTCCAATAACGATCATACGGATATCTGTCGTAAACTCGTCGATCTGTACGTCAAGACGCACGACGCCTGCCTCAACCGCTTTCTCCACATACGTCTGCACTGTGACGATCGGATATGGCCTCTCTGTGCGGATAGATGCATTGAGCGCCTGATTCTTTGTATCGTAATACTCTGCCATGAACTCAACTCCCAGTTCACGGCAGTACCGCACATAATTCATATATACCTGAATGATACCTTTCTTCACCCCCGCCACACTGTCCGGGAGTTCCAAAAGATCCGGATCAATCTGCGGCTGGTCCTCAATATAGTAAGAGAGTAAATCATCTTTCGTCTTGAAATGATGGTAAAAGCTGCCATTGGAAACCCCTGCCTCCTCGCAGATATTCTTGATAGACAATTCTTCGTACCCTTTTTTCTGCAGGATACGCTTTGCCGCCTGAAATATCTTCTCCCTTGTCACACGAGATTTCTGCTGTTGTCTGGATATGTGTATCTGTTCTTTCATACTGATGTTTTGCTCCTGTTTCACTTACCGCTTGGACGGTATAATCCCCCATACCGGGGTATGCCGCGACACTGCTACGAGCCCAGCCCGAATCCGCTGCGTACTATTATACCACGGCTCTGTCTTTGTTTCAAGAAAACAGAGCGGGCTCTGTATTAGGCATGCATAAATCAAATGACACTATTTCGGACTGTATGCTTCAAACGCCGACGGCATTGGATAGTGTTCTTTTAGCTCCTTCAGACCGGCAAATATCACGTCCGGCTGTTCGCCTCCTGCGCCGGCTTCTTTCATATGCCTCTCAAGTTCATCCACCACGATCTCATATCCGATCATATGCCATTCCACATGACTGAATACATGCTTCGCACTCCCCAGACGTTTCACCCGGACAGGCATAAGTCCCACCGTCTTAGCATACTCGATAACTTCTGTCTGCTTAAGATGCCCTTCCCTGCCCGGGAACTCATACATCCCCGCAAGCAGCCCGGTATCAGGACGCTTGCGGATGGCCGTCTTATCGTTGTCGCGGAAGATCAGGATGGTACGTTTCTCGATCCTTCTCCCTTTTGCTTTCTTTTTTACCGGAATTTCCCTCTCTCTTCCCTGTGCATGAGCAAGGCAAAGGTGATTCACAGGACACTCCCCACACTTTGGCTCCCCGTTTGGCACACAGATCAGAGCACCCAGCTCGATGAGGCTCTGATTAAAATCGCCCGCGCGATCCTTAGGTATCACCTCTTCTACAACGGCCTCGATCTTTGTCTTTGTCCCTGCTTTGGCAATATCGTCCTCATCTGCTGTGATCCGAGTCACTACACGCAGTACATTGCCATCCACCGCAGGCTTGGGAATACCGTATGCGAAAGAGCTGACTGCTCCTGCCGTGTAGCTGCCGATTCCTTTAAGCGTCAGAATCTCCTCATAAGTTTCCGGAAATACTCCTCCGTGCTCAGTCATGATCTGACATGCCGCCTCTTTTAAGTTCCTTGCTCTATTGTAATAGCCTAAACCCTCCCACAGTTTGAGCAGACGATCCTCCGAAACTTCCGCCAGCGCTTTCACATCCGGCAGTTCACTCAGGAACCTTTCGTAATAAGGCTTCACCGCCTCCACTCTCGTCTGCTGGAGCATAATCTCCGAGATCCACACCCGGTAAGCATCCATTCGTCTCCGCCACGGCAGATCTCTTTTATTGGCGGCAAACCACTCTACAAGAAAAGGTACGCACTCTTTCAGCCGTGGGCTTTGCAGCACTACCTCCACAGGCTCGTCCGCCCAAATGCTCTCCGGTGTCACTTGACAGTCGCAGGCAAGAATCTTCACCCCCGCTGCCTGTGCTTTCTTCAAGGTTGCCGCGAATTCCGGATGAGTGTCAACATTCGGCGTAAAATACCGCACATCCTTCATCTGGATGACAAAGAACACATAGGCCTCATACCCTTCCTTCTTCGCCTGTACCAGTTCTTCCAAATGCTTCACAGCCCGGCCGCTGGGCGCATCCGGAAAACGGCACACCCCGTTTTCTTCCAGAGTAACTCCCTTTACCTCGATAAAGATCTTGCGGTCCCCTGCCTCTACATACAGGTCAAATCTGGAATTTCCGTAAGTCGTTTCCGGCTTTATCAATGTTACATCAGAAAAGAAATTCCCCTGCTCAATCCATTCCCGAACAACCTTGTTTGGAATCTGTGAATCCATATTTATCAGACGGCATCCATGCTCCACAGGTTTTTCCACTGCAATCAGATCCCATCCTGTCTTTCTGCCCGGATTGTCACTCTCCTGAACATAGATGACTGCTCCTGGGCGCAGGAGCTCCGCGCACCGCCCTGTATTCTTTACGTGAATCGTCTCTTTTTTCCCGTTTAACTCTGCATAGGCAATAAACCGGTTCGGCCGTTCTATGAAAACTGCTTTTTGTATCCGTTCATATCTCATCTGTTCATTGTTCCTCTTCCATTGTTCTTAGCCAGTCTGCGCAGCATATAAATACGCCGGAATCATACTGCTTCGATCCACCGGAGCTTTTATCCTCAGCGGTATCTCTGCCATATAATTCCGACGTATATTCTACCATCCTTACAGTATCTTAGACAAGAACTCTTTCAGCCTCTCGTCCTTCGGGTTTTCGAAGAACTCTTTCGGAGCCGCTTCCTCGAGAATCTGTCCGTCATCCATGAAGAGAACTCTGGAAGCCACCTCCCGGGCAAATCCCATCTCATGAGTGACAACCACCATGGTCATCCCCTCCTGCGCAAGCTCTTTCATCAGCTCTAGCACTTCTCCTACCATCTCCGGGTCTAGAGCCGAAGTCGGTTCATCAAAAAGGATCACATCCGGGTTCATTGCAAGCGAGCGGATGATCGCCACTCTCTGCTTCTGTCCGCCTGACAGTGTGGACGGATAGACGTCCGCCTTGTCATCAAGCCCGATACGTTTCAAAAGGTCAAGAGCCTGCTGTTTTGCCTCGCTTTTGATCTGATCCTTTGTAGTAGTGATGCGGATTAATTCCTGCTTCTCTCTGCGGAAAAGATTCTTAAATCTTGTCCGCCTGTTCTGGCTTTTCGCCTTTTTCAGATCCTTGCAGCGCAGATACGCCGGAGCCATCATAACGTTCTGAAGAACTGTCTTGTTATTAAACAGATTAAAATGCTGGAATACCATTCCCATGTGACGGCGGTGGAGGTTGATATCCACTCTCATGTCCGCAATATCCACGCCTTTGAAAATAATACTTCCCGACGTGGGGTCTTCCATACAATTCAAGCACCTAAGGAAGGTACTTTTCCCTGATCCCGACGGGCCTAACACAGCGACAATATCCCCTTTGTTGATCGTGATGCTGATGCCCTTTAAAATTTCGAGATTTCCAAAGCTTTTTCTAAGATCAATTACGTCTATCACTCTTCCTCAGGCTCCCTTCTAACAATTTGATAAGCAATGTAATGATCAGCACAAGAACAATGTAGATCATAGCCATCACAAGGTACGGCACCATGTACTCGTAACTGTTGCTCGCAATATAACTAAATGCAACGTAGAGGTCGGCCGCCCCGACAAAACTTACTACTGATGTTTCCTTTATAAGCGCGATGAACTCATTTCCCAGTGTCGGCAGGATATTCTTCACAGCCTGCGGGATCACGATCTTCGCCATGCTTGCGCCAAAACTCAGTCCCACAGCCCGGCCTGCTTCCATCTGTCCCGGATCAACGGACTGGATACCGCTGCGCATGATCTCGGATATATAGGCGCCACTGTTTAGTCCGAATACAATAACGGACACCTGTACCGATGTGATATTCCATCCCCAGAGCGGAAAGAGCACAAAATGAAATACAAGAAGCTGTACCACCATAGGCGTCCCGCGGAACAGCCCTACATAGAAACTGCAGAAGCCGTTGAGCACTCTCGGAAGTATCTTATACTTAGGCAGCACTCTCACTGTCGCTATAAGAGTACCGATGAGGATACCTATGAGCAGGCCGCACACCGCGATAAAAAGCGTATTTTTTAAACCTTCAACTACTTTCACATAGCCGTTTGCGTCTATGAATATCTCTATAAACCTATCAATTCTCTGACCAAAATTACCCATTGTTTTCCCTTCTCAAAAGAAGGAAAACACCTGCACCTATGATAGACTTCACTGATGCCTGCATTTTCCTTCTCATTTCAGTCCTGTTTCTGTACGTTATGATTTACTGCATCTCGTTGATTGCTGCTGTGATCGCTGCTGCCGGAGCTGCGTCGATGATCACATAGTTCACCTTGCCGTTGAGCATATCCTGAACTGCAAGAGAACCGCTCTTGTATGTCACACATTCAGCCGGAAGTCCCGGGAATCCCCATTCCTCATCACCATTTACATAGTAGTTTCCTGTTGTGCCCTGCTGTACGCCGATCTTGTCGTCTCCTGTCAGCTCACCTAACTTCGCCGCAACCTCATCGGCAGTCGTGCAGTCGTCAAATGTAGTGTCATCACTCGGAACAACAAGTCTCTGAGAAGCAGAGTAGTAAGATTCAGAGAATGTCACATACTCCTCTCTCTCCTCATTGATCGTAAGACCTGCCATTGCGATATCGCATTTATGCTGTCCCACAGAGAGGCAGACTGCGTCGAAATCCATATTCTGAATCACAAGTTCCTGTCCGAGTTCCTCAGCCAGCAGAGCCGCGATCTCCATATCAATTCCCAGATAGGAGTTGCCCTCTGTGTATTCAAACGGCTCGAATGCCGCGTTTGTCGCAACAACAAGCTGATCCTTGGATGTGTCGAGCTCTGCGGACTCTACTGCCGTCGGCTCTCCGTTTCCGAAATATTTATCGCAGATCTCGTCAAGAGTTCCGTCCTCTTTGATCTTATTGATAAATGTATTCACCTGCTCAAGAAGCTCCGGCTGATCCTGGTCAATACCGAATGCATACTGCTCGTCTGTCAGATCGATCTCAATGACCTTCGCTGTCTTTGCGCTGCTGCCCGTATCGCTTCCGCCCGCGTCACTTCCCTTGCCTCCGCATCCTGCCGCCAGACCCGCAACAAGCGTGGCACACAGAGCCGCTGCTAATAACTTCTTCATCTTTTATCCTCCATATATATTTCTCGTTCTGTATAATTTGCAGACTATTTTCATATTTTAACATGTTCTGTATAAAAAACAAGACCTTTTTGTATTTTTATGCAAGAATCGTTTATTAAATCTTATGCCGGAGTATTTCTTCGTTTTTTATGCGAGAAGCGCCGCGATGCCGAAATACAAGATCACAATGACTCCGAGAATAATACGGTAATAGCCGAATACTTTGAAGTCGTGTTTCTTTATGTATTTCATCAGGAATTCGATCGCTACAATGGATACAAAGAATGATACCACTACGCCCACCAGAAGAATTGCCACCTGCATCGGCGTGTAGTGGAAGCCGAATTTGATCAGCTTTAACCCGCTTGCTCCGAACATGACCGGAATCGCCAGAAAAAATGTAAACTCTGCCGCAACGCTCCTGGACACGCCGAGCAGAAGCGCTCCCACTATGGTCGCACCCGAACGGGAAGTGCCGGGTATCATGGCCAGCATCTGAAATACCCCGATAACGAGAAGCATAGGAAGGGTAAGCTGAGAAATACTTGTCACCTTCGGCTCTATTCCTTTCTGACGGTTCTCTACCACGATAAAAAGCACACCGTAAACAATCAGCATTGCCGCGACCACATACCAGTGGTACAGATACTTATCTATCACGTCGTTAAACAAAAGCCCTATGATACCCGCCGGGAGACAGCCGATCAGAACTTTCACCCAGAGCTGAACGGTCATCATCTGCTGCTTGGACGTCTTTCTTGGTGAAAACGGATTCAGCTTATGGAAATAGAGCACCACCACAGCCATAATCGCTCCAAGCTGGATGACCACCTCGAACATCTCGAAAAACTCATCCCCCTGCTTAAGCTTCAAAAGCTCATCCAGAAGGATCAGATGCCCGGTACTGCTGACTGGAAGCCATTCTGTGATTCCTTCTACGATTCCGAATATGATTGCTTTTAAGATTTCTAACATACCCCTTCTCCTCCTCTGAGAACAAATTTTTCTATGGCATGAGCCACTCCTTCTTCTTCATTAGTTAATGTAATATAATCCGCTGCTTCTTTTGTCTCGTCCTCCGCATTTCCCATAGCCACGCCGAATCCTGCTTCGCGGAGCATGACAGTGTCATTGTCCCCATCCCCGCACGCCATGATCTCTTCCCGCCTGATCCCCAGCAGCCGGCCCAGCTCCAAAAGGGCTGTTCCTTTGTTTACCCCTCTCGCATTGATCTCAATATTGTAACCAAGCGATCCGACAAGCTCCAGATCATCTTCACGGGAGAGCTCTTCCCATGCCTTTTTGCGTTCCTCCATATCGGCAAACAGTGCCTGGACCTTATCTAGCCCTCTGTTTTCCTGCTCCAGTAAGGCATAGATATCGTTCACCGGAATTCTGGTTTTTCGCATATATTCCCACATGTTCGGATTTTTATGGTAACGCTCTACCCATTTAATCTTATCCGCCTGGGCATAGCCCTGCCCGTCAAAATATATCTCTTGCAGAGTATCATACTTACCGCAGACTTCCAATGCCCTTTTTGCCGGTCCGGGCTCAATGAGGTGTTCAATAAGCACCTTCGAGTTACTTGTATCGATGACCCTCGCTCCGTTTGACGTCAGCGCATAACGGATTCCCGGAAAATTGCGCAGTTCCTCCGGCACTCCCATCCAGGGCCGCCCCGTTGCGGCAAGTACGGTTATCCCTCTTTGGATCGCTTTCGCCAGCGTCTTCCTTGTGCGGGATGTCAGTTCTTTTTTATCTGTCAGAAGTGTTCCGTCCAGATCAAGCCCTATCATCTTTATCCTATGTTCCATATTCACTCCGTATTTCTTTTCTTTAATATTATTTATAATACTACAGTTTGCCAAATCGCGCAATTTGTAGTATAATGATTTTCCACAGTTTAATAATCGTATGTAGGAAAGGAATAAAGAGATATGAAAATCCATAAAAAACGTTGGATTCAGTCGGGGATCGCTCTGTTCTGTTCCCTGGCGATTGTACTTTCAGTTTTCCCTTCTTTTGCTGACGAGGATATTTCATCCTTGGAAAGCCAAAGCTCTTCTCTCCAGAATGAGCTGTCAGGGATCAATGAGGACATCCTTGCACTGAATAACGAGATCGAGGCGGCACAGATGCAGATCGAGATACTGGACGGTGAGATCTCCCGTACAGAAGATGCCTTGTCTGTAGCCGAGACAGATGAGGAAAAACAGTACTCAGATATGAAGACCCGCATCAAATATATGTATGAAAACGGGAATGCTTCTTTGCTGGAGATGCTTTTTTCCGCAGAGAACATGTCGGATTTCCTGAACAAAGCAGATTTCATAGAAAACCTGAGTGAATATGACAGAGATGCTTTAGAAGACTTAAAACGTATCCATCAGGAGATTGAAAATCAGAAAGCCACTCTGGAAGAACAGCAGACTTCTCTTGCAGAGTTAAGGGCAGATCTCGACACACGTAAATCCGAACTTCAGGCAAAAGCCGACGCTACCGCAACAGATCTCGCGGCAGTACAGGAGAGACTGACAGCGGCAAGGGAAGCAGAGGCAGCCCGCATTGCGGCGGAACAGGCAGCTCAGCAGGCAGCCCGACAGGCGTCTGCTTCCGGAGGAAGCAGCGGCGGAAACTCTGTCATCAACGGTGGTTCTGTGGATGTCTCTGCCGATGATGTCACTTTGCTCGCGGCGATTCTTGAGTGTGAAGCGGTACAGG
>ERZ1643249.2669-NODE-2669-length-16430-cov-5.160366_pt1 | contig 16430 bp, 17 predicted proteins | sample MGYA00579263_ERZ1643249 | MGnify/ENA primary metagenome ERZ1643249 (study PRJEB29033, sample SAMEA4952264) | chicken gut metagenome | biome: Broiler Chicken; feature: Gastrointestinal Tract; material: Caecum | place: Ireland | collected 2018 | study: Broiler...
TCCCTGACGATACTCGTCCGTTGTTCTGACATCCAGCAGAACAGCGCCGTCTGTTGCTTGATATTCCGCCACCCCGGCATTGATGTCGCGGCCGCGGAGAAAGGAAAAAAGTCCCATACGTCTCCTCCTTACAGCATTGCCAGAATCTGCTCTTTCGGTCTTGCTCCGACCGACCGGTTCACAACCTCGCCGTTTTTGATGACAGCGAGCATCGGGATGCTCATCACACCAAACTGCGCGGCAAGCTCCGACTGCTCGTCCACATTAATCTTGCCAACCTTGATATCGCTTCTCTCCCCGGCGATTTCCTCTACGATGGGACCTACCATGCGGCAGGGACCGCACCAGTCGGCATAGAAATCAAGAAGCACCGGTTTATCGGAATTTAAAACCTCATTTTGAAAATTTTCTTTGTTTATTACCATCACAGCCATTTTTTTATCCTCCTCGAATTTTATTATGCTCTTATTATATCCGATTCGGAATCATATTCTGTGACATTGTCACACTTCCTAAAACCAGTGAATCTGCTCCTCCTCAAACCGATCCTCCTGGGGTCTTTCCTCTGCCGGGTAGCCGCAGGAGCTGTTCGATCTTTTCCGGCTCCACAGGACGGCTCTGATACTTTCTCACACTGATTCTCTTAAAAATTGCATCCATAGGAAAACCCCCCTTCTCTTTTTATATTATTATAGGAAATTCAAAAGACCGGGGTAATTTCCTTTTCCGATTTCTTTTCACAGAAAAATTGAGAAAAACGGACTTTTTCCACATTTTTACAAAGTTATTCACAACGCCCAGTTCTGACTTTCAGTCTGAAGCTGTACCATATGGGTATAGATACCGTTTTTCTGATACAACTCCCCGGGCGATCCCTGCTCCGCCACGACGCCGTCGGAGAGCACAACGATCTTATCCGCCCCGGTTACGGTCCGCATCCTGTGGGCGATGATCAATACGGTCTTGTCTTTTACCAGACGGGAAATCGCCTCCTGCACGGCAGTCTCGTTCTCCACATCCAGGGACGCGGTGGCCTCATCCAGAAGAATAATGGGAGCGTCCTTGAGCAGTGCCCGGGCGATGGAAATCCGCTGGCGCTCGCCCCCGGAGAGGGTGGAGCCATTCTCTCCCACCATAGTCTGATAACCGTCTGGCAGTTCCCGGATAAACTCGTCGCAACGGGCCGCCCGGGCTGCGGCGTACACTTCCTCGTCGGTGGCTTCCCTGCGGCCCAGACGAATATTTTCCATAATGGTATCCCGAAACAGCACCACATCCTGGAAGACGAAGGAATAATGCTTCAGCAGAACCTCGGGATCCACAGTGGAGATATCTGTTCCGCCGAGAGTAATCTTTCCGCCCTGAATATCCCAGAAACGGGCGGCCAGTTTGCAGGCCGTGGATTTTCCGCCGCCGGAGGGGCCCACCAGAGCCGTGACCTGCCCCTGCTTCGCGGTAAAAGACACGTCGTCCAATACGCCCTCATCCTCCCGGTAGGCAAATTTCACATGGTCAAAGACGATGTCAAAATTCTCCGGCTCGCAGGTCTCGCTTCCCGTCTGAACCGGCTGTTCCAGGATAGCGCGCATCCGGTTGATCTGCAGTTTCGCGTTAAAGGTCGCGGCGATATTCTGCAGCACCAGTCCCAGGGGATCATAGAGCCGGGCCGCGGCAAAGAGAAACCCTACGAAGAACAGAAAGGAAAGTTCTCCCTTTACCAGCAGATCCACGCCCACCAGCACCGTAGTGGCAAGGCCGATGCGAAGGAAAGCCTGGGCGGAGCAGACAAAGACGCCGGTGGCCAGCTCCGATTGAATCGCGCAGTTCTCCGCTGTCTTCAGTTTTTCATCCAGTTCCTTCAGGTAAATTTCCTGACGGTTGCAGGCTTTGATGTCCCTGACCTTTTCCAGACACTCCTGCACGTTGTCAGCCACAGCTCGTTTGGCAAGGATATTTTTTGTTCCGAAAGCATCCTGCAGCTTTTTGGATCCGGCCGTCAGAAGAACAGCCACCGGCAACACCCAGAGCACGGCCAGCGCCATCCGCCAGTCAATACACAACATACAGATTCCGATGAACAGCGTCGAAAAAATCGAGGCGAAAAGCTGGGGAATATAGTGGGAAAACATCTGATCCAGACTGGAACAGTCGGCAATCATAGTGGAGGTCAGATCACTCAGATCCCGGTTTCCGAAAAAGCTCAAAGGCAGCTTTCTCAAGGTTTCCGCCAGGCTGACCCTTCTGCTGGCGCTCTCCTTGTAAGTCGCCAGATAGAGAGACGCGTACTGAAAATAGTGCAGTACAAAGAGCACCACAACCGTAACCACCCCGAGCCCCGTGTACAGCCAGATCTGATCCATGGGATCGCCGCCGGTCTCCAGGGCGTTCATCAGATACTGAATCGTTCCGATGACAACTCCCACCGGGAGCATCAGGCTGATATTGCACACAAAACACCAGATCACAGCCTTGACAAAATCTTTCGCCCCCTTTTCGCTGAGGGCAAATACATGCATAAGTCTGCGAATCATATCATCTCCTCCTTTCCCACTTTCCACGCGGCGGCCTGCTGATAATCTTTCCACATATCGGCATAGAGACCGCCCTTTGCCAGCAGCTCTTCATGACTGCCCCATTCCGCCAGTTTTCCCTTCTCCATGACGAGAATATCATTCGCGTTCCGAATCGTGGAAAGCCGGTGGGCGATCATCAGAACCGTCTTATCCTTCGTCAGTTCCTCGAAGGCCTTCTGGATCAGCGCTTCATTTTCCGGGTCGGCAAAAGCGGAGGCCTCATCCAGCACAATAATCGGCGCGTCCTTTAGAATCGCTCTGGCCAGAGCGATCCGCTGGGCCTCCCCGCCGGAAAGGTAAACGCCCTGGGTTCCCACCACCGTATCGAGCCCCCGGGGCAGTTTTTCCAGAATATCGTCGCAGCGGGCCGCCTTTGCCGCGGCTTTGACCTCCTCGATGGTGGCTTTTGGCCGGGCCATTCGGATATTTTCCAGAATACTGGTCTTAAACAGTTTCGTGTCCTGGAAGACAAAGGCCACACGGCTCATCAGATCGCGGCTGTCCATCTGACGCACATCCACGCCGCCGATTTTTACAGAACCGCTCTGGACATCCCAGAATCTCGGAATCATAGCTGCGGCTGTTGATTTTCCTCCCCCGGAGGGTCCCACCAGGCCCACAATCGTCCCCGGTTTTACCGTAAAGCTCACATCGTCCAGAGCCGGATGTTCCATTCCCGGATAGCGGAAAGTTACATGATCAAAGGTAACTTCCGAGCTGAGGGGTTCTTCCGGTTTTGCCGGTTCCGGCAGGGGGTTCTGATCCAGAATCTCTGCCAGGCGCATCATGGCTTCATCCGCCTCCATGACAGACTCCGAGGCGTACATAATACGGTTGATCATGGCGCCGCAGGCCGGGGCAAAGAGCGCGTAAAAGATGAAATCCGCCAGTACACTCCAGCCGTCTCCTCCCGAGGACAGCAGGATCGCGGCAGGGATCAGCAGAACAAAAGCACCGTTGATACAGGTCAGAAAGGACGTCTGGCCGTTTCGACAGCTCATGGCGTACTGACTCGCCAGATTGCTGTAGGACTGGATGGCCGCGTAGAAAGCTTTGAAGGAATAGACCGTCTGCTGAAACACCTTTACCACGGGAATTCCTCTCACGTATTCTACGGCCTCCCCGCTCATCTTCTCGATCTCCTGCTGGTAGCGGTGGAAAAATCCTGCGTTCTTTCCACCCATCATGGAAAACATGCAAACCATGGCGAGAATCATCGTCAAAAGACACAGAAGCCCCATCCTCCAGTCAAAGGCAAACAGGAGAATGACCGCCGCTATGGGAGTTACCACCGCGGCTGTCAGGTCCGGCAGCTTGTGGGCCAGCAGATCCTCCGTCAGCGCCGCGTTGTCATCGATAATTTTGCGGAGACGGCCGGACTGATTTCCCGTGAAAAATCCCAGGGGAAGCCGCATCACATGAGCCACGCCGGTGTGACGGATATTCCTCGCCGTTCGGAAAGCCGCGATATGGGTGCACATCAGAGCCGCAAAATATACCACAATATTTGCCACCGCGAACCAGACCGCCATCCATCCCCAGGTAATCATCTGGCCGGCATGTTCCACAGCCGGGTAAGACGACAGGGCGTCTCGGGCTACCAGCCAGACACAGATGTAGGGCACAAGTCCCAGAACGGCTGCGACGCCGGACAGCGCGCATCCCAGCAGGGTAAGTTTTTTGTGTCCTCCGGCATACCCTATCAGTTTTGATAAATTTGATTGTTTCTTCAAGAAAGTTCCTCCTTCCTTAAGTTAGATTTTACTAATATAAAATTCCCGAAGCTCCTTCACGTACCCTCTCGCCTGTTCCAGAGGCATATTGTGAATGATGATCTCAAAAAAGGCGGAGAACATACCGCTGACCAGAATATGCTCCAGCTGCGGATCCATCCGGCGTGTTTCCTGACCGAGACTGTCCAGCGCATCCATGAATCTGTGGGTGTATTCCACCTCAATCTCCACCATGTGATGAACAAAATTCTCATATTTTGTCCCCACGGCGCAGCAGAGCAGAAGATAGAAAGCATCGTGCTCCTCATACATGTATTCCGTCATCCACTCGATGCACTGTCCCGAGATATCCCCCATATGGGAGGACTGCTCCTGTGGCGGCAGATTCGCGAAATCCACCTGGGCCCTCTCGTACCGCTCCATCATCTTTTCATAGGGTTCCGCCACCAGGGCGTCGAAGAGATCTTCCTTGCTCTTATAGTACCCGTAGAATGCGCCGGTGGTAACGCCGGCTTCCTTCACAATGGTCCGCAGAGACGCATCCCGGAATCCTTTCTCCAGAAACTCCTTTTTTCCTGCTTCCAGAATTTTTTCTCTTGTGCTGTGTATTTGTTCCTTCAATCTGTTGCCTTTCTTCCGGTATGTGAATATAACAGTTATACATAACACTGTTATACCTTATCATACGTCCTCTTTTCTGTCAATATTTCCTGTATTTCCTAAATGAAAAACATTTTCATCTGTGCCATCCGGTATCCTCAGTCCGCAAACCAGAACCCGGAAAAGTCATCCTTCATGACCCGGTATCCCTGGAAACTGCACTCATAAGCGTACTGCCGGATCATCTTTCCCTGGGCGTCGTACTCGCCAAAGACATTGGCCACGCCGCTGTTTACCACCAGATGATCCCCGAAGACCTGTACGCTGGATACAATGCTGGAATAGGGCACTGCTGCCTCCCACACCAGTTCATAGGTTTTCGCGTTTTCATCCACCAGATAAACATCCACATAGGAGTGCTGCTCCTCATCCTGAAGACTCTCTGAGACGCGCTCATCCAGCTTTGGCTCATAGTCATCGGTTCTGGTGCTGTTGGCATAATAGTTGTTGTTGAACATCATCAGATAATACTGCCCCTCCTGGGGAGCGGCGTCCGGCAGCACTGTGACGGTATGCTGTCCGTACTGGCCCGTAAAGTCCCCGTCCTTCTCATAGACGTAATCCGCATAGGGCGTTTCCTCCCAGAAATCCCTGTCGCCGATCAGGTAGGTCAGTTCCGGCTGGCTGTGAACATTTCCGATCTTGATGATAGTCGATGTCTCCCGGGAACTGAGTATCAGCCCGTCGTCCCTGGTGTAATCGATGGTGTTCAGATGAATCCAGTTCCTGGTTCCCGCCTGCCAGAAGAAGGGGTCTGTGTCGGAAACCTTCTCCGTCTTATCGTAGTAGTCCGGGAAAATATTTCTCAGATCCAGAAGCTCACTCACATCTCCGGTCTCCATATCCACTTCCAGAACAAAATCCATAACCCGTCCGTCAAAGGTGTTGTTTTTTGTGGCCAGCACTACCAGATGACCGTCCTGCGCCATATTGAAGTCATGGTGCATGGTGTAACCCTCCAGCGTGTAGAGATCCACCGCCCGGCCCAGCCGGTTAATCCTTCCGATCTGATCGGAAGCCACACAGCAGAGCATCTCCTCCCCGTCAAAGAGGATCCGGTCTCCTTTGTAACCGTCCAGCAGCATCTCATAGCGCATAATGCCCTCGTTGTCAAAAAAGAACATATAACCGTAATAGCCCTGGGTGCCAAGGGTATAGTAGAGTCCGTCCGTCAGGGGCTCGGCTGATTCCCCGGCCTCGCTCTTAAGTACCACATCATATCCGGAAACCGGCTTCGGCACTGTGACGGTAAAACTCCGGCTTTCCAGTTCCTTTCCGCTTTTGTCCAGGAGACGGATCGTCACCTGATTTTCTATGCCCGGCACCAGGCCGATCATGAGAAATTCCTTTTCATCGGAAGTTCCGGCGTTGGCCGCAGCCTCGTAGTCGGTAGCATCTATATCCCCGGCAGCCTCCGTATGAATCTGATACGTTACCTGCGCCGCGTTCTGCGCGTCGAAGTAAAGGTACAGCCCGTTGCTTCCGGTCCCGTAGGGATTCCAGACCGCCAGCGGCTCTTCGAGAGAGTAGTCCGCCTCACTCTTTAACGCCTGCAGCGTATCATCCAGGCGCTGCTGCACATCCGGATCGTAGTAGGTAAAATTCTCATTCTCCACATCCGAAGGGACGATCTGATAAATTTCCATATCCTCCTGCCTATCATCCCGATAGATCTTCACGCTGGAATCTTCATCCTCCCGCAGCAGCGTTCCCGTATCCGTAACCCAGGACTCCCGGGGTGCAGTCTCCTCGCTCATCTGAGTGTAGACCACCGCCCGGTAGATGAAATATGCCGCCACCGCAATGACCGCAATCACGATAACAGCGATAACCGCCCTGACCTTTTTGCTGTACTTTTTTCTCCCTGTTTTCTTCATAGTGGTTCTTCTGTCTGTCCTTTTCTGTGATGTCTGATTTTTTTCAATATAAAACAGCAACTTAAACTCAAGTTAAACAGAGAGAAAAATTTCTATAAAATATGATATACTTGATGTAGTTTCAGGAGGATTGCCATGTTTCAGATTTTGATTGTAGACGATGACAAAAATGTCCGCCGCTATCTGGGCGCTGTGCTGGCGGAAGCGGGGTACTCTCCCCACACTGCCTCCTCGGCGAAGGAAGCCATGGAAAAGCTGGAGACGATCTCCATAGATCTCATGATTCTGGACATTATGATGCCCGGTATGGACGGATATGAATTCACAAAACTTCTGCGGGACTGCCACTGCGACCTGCCGATTCTCATGCTTTCGGCGAAACAGCTTCCCGACAACATCAAACACGGCTTTCTGGCCGGCACCGACGACTATATGACAAAGCCGGTGGATGAGGAAGAACTGATTCTTCGGATCAGGGCGCTTCTGCGGCGGGCACGCATCGCCTCGGAGCGCCGCCTTGTCATAGGAAGTACGGAACTCAACTACGACGCTCTCACGGTGAAATGCGGCGACACCTCCCAGGTTCTCCCCCAGAAAGAGTTTCAACTGCTCTATCAGCTGCTGTCCTATCCCAACAAGATCTTTACCAGACTGCAGCTTCTGGAGGAGATCTGGGGACCGGCCTCCGACCCCATGGAGTCCACCGTCAGCGTCCACATCAACCGGCTGCGGAAACGGTTCGATCAGAATCCGGATTTCCAGATTGTGACGATCCGCGGTCTCGGCTACAAGGCACAGATTTTGGAGGCGGAATCATGAAAAAAAGCGATCGCGTGTCCTTTCGGACCATTCTCGTCGTAACAGGCCTGCTTTTTCTTCTGCTGGTCCTGACCACCGTTATCAGCAACACCATCGTGTTCATCGGCATCAAATCCGGTATTCTCGACATGAGGCCGGAGAGCCGCCTGCTGCCCTTTCTGATCCAGGCGGGAATCATCAGTATTCTCACAGGAACACTGCTCTCCCTGATCCTGAGCCGTTTTTCCATGCGCTCTGTACAAAAACTGATCCGGGCCATCCACAGAGTGGCGGAGGGTCATTTTGACACAAAAATCAGTCTGAAACATCCGAAGGAATTCCGGGAACTCTCCGACTGTTTCAACCAGATGACCGACGAGCTGGCCGGTATCGAAATCCTCCGGTCAGATTTTATCAACAATTTCTCCCATGAATTCCGCACACCCATCATGTCCATTCTGGGTTTTGTGCGGCTGATTAAGCGAGGAAATCTCTCGGAGGAGGAAAAGAATGAGTATCTCGATATCATTATCTCCGAGAGCCGCCGCCTCTCGGAACTCTCCTCCCAGGTGCTGAATCTCTCGAAGGTGGAAAGTCTGACCCTTCTCACCGATCTTTCTGTTTTCAACGCGGGGGAACAGATCCGGGAGGCGATTCTGCAGCTGGAACAGAAGTGGAACAGCAGAAATATTTCCTTTGACCTGGAGATCGAGGATGTGAAAGTGAGGGGAAATCGATCCCTTCTGAAAGAAGTGTGGGTCAACCTCATCGACAACGCCATCAAATTTTCCCCAAAGAACAGCATCATCTCCATCAGTGCCTACAGCAATGGAAAAGACATGGTCTTTGCCATCGAGGACCGGGGCGAGGGTATGGACGAGGCGACCTGCGATAAAATTTTTGACAAGTTCTACCAGGGAGACACCTCACACGCCACCGAAGGTAACGGTCTAGGGTTATCCCTGGTCAGAAAAATTGTAGAACTCCATCACGGCTCCATAAAAGTAAAAAGCCAGCCCGGCAGGGGAAGCATCTTTGTGGTAATGCTGCCCCTGGAGGGCTGACAGAAACCTTACTTCAGGTACCGCTTCATGGCAGCGCCCTGGGCCCGCTTGGACAGAGGTTTACGGTAAAAAACAAGGGATACCAGATACTGGAGCAGAGCTCCCACAAAGAGCAGCACATAGCTGATGACGACCGCTCCCGCAAGAGACGTTTTCCCCATAAAAATATACCCCATAGCCGTGAACACAGAGTAAAAGCCGTACATCTGATGATTCTCCGCCATGATCCATCCTCCCGTGCCGCCTAAAAAAGAGTAAAATGCCACCATCACAACTGTCGCGATAATATAATATTTAAACACAATGCCGGTATAGATAGTAATGATCAGTTCGGCGACGGACAACATGATCAGAGATCCGATAATCAGTTCCGTGTCCTCGGGAAACAGATAAATCTCCACCGCCTTGATGATATTCATCAGCGTGAAAATCCCGATATTCAGCGTCAGATTCATCAGCGCCGGCATGGACGTCTGCAGCCTCTTCCGGTAAGGGGAGGAAGCCACATGATTTGACAGGCTGATGCTGTAGAGAAACTGCACCGGAAACATGGACAGCACCACCACAAAAAAACTTCCCAGGAAATTGGTGCCATGGCTGATAAATTCCAGAACCAGTCCGGCAATGACCAGAATCACAGCAGCCACGCTGTTCCCCTTGATGCCGAAGGCGTACCGCAGCATTTGAAAAGCGTATTTACATTGTCCCATCATAATAACTTCCCTCCATTCTCCTGTTGAGATCCCAGATGGTAAACGCTGTCAGAAGGATGGAAAGAGCCACCCCGATCAAAAGCATTCCCACCGGAGACCAGGCAACTGCCGCCACTGCCAGCAGAGTCCCTGCCGTCGCGGAAATATAGGCCATCAACATGCTCAGAGCAAAATTGATCAGATGCCGGGCGATAAACTGAAAGAGCAGTATCGTGCTGTAGGCAAGCAGCCCGGAAGCCAGACTCGCGATCGGCTGCATGACGGGGCCGATCCCCGCGTATTCTCTATCGCCAGACAAAATCATCAGTATCGTCGGTCCCGCCACCAGAACCAGACTCCAGATCAGTTTTCTGACGCAGTCCCCTGTGACGGCGGACCGGAAAATTTTCCTGCCCCGGACAGAGGATTTCAAAAACTCCAGCCCCGGAAATTCCTTCGTACAGATTCCTCCGAATACCCAGTAATCCGCGATGATCTCCACACAGCACGCAATCATGGCAGACATGATGGTTCCGATTATCGCATCCACACAAAAGAAAATGGCAAAGATCCATACCGCCACCGGCAGAACAACCAGCATCAGAATCCGATAGAGCAGCGGTGTAAACAAAAGATAACTTCTGACCAGTTTCATCGCTTATCATCCTCCTCTACAACCGGATCCGGCTGTTGGCCTTCATGACAGCCACACAGATCTGGGACAGGCTGGGGCGTTCCAGCTCCACATCCATCCCCGCGAGCCGGTCCAGATTTTCCGAAAGGCAGACACCCTCAAATCCGTAGGTGTTTCTGCTCATAGTATAGAGAATCTTCGCCGCTCCGTCAGCATCCTTCGCCTCGCCCTTTACCACGGTATATTTCTCCTTCAGGTCTTCCACAAATCCCTGCTCCATAACCTGGCCGTGTTCCATGATGATGGCATAGTCCGTCACATTCTCCATATCCGCGATATTGTGGGTGGAGAAAAAGACCGTCCGCTTTCCCTCCCCCTGATCCAGATACTGGCGGAGGATGTCACAGAGGATATCCCGCATCAGCGGATCTAATGGAGAAGCCGGCTCATCGAGGATCAGAAGACTCGTCTCCCTGGCCAGAACCCCCGCCAGCATCAGCTTCATCTTATTGCCGTCCGACAGGTCGCTGACCTTCTTCTGCTTGCCGCCGGCAGTGTTGGCGGATATCTGAAGCTGTTCCAGAAGGCTCTCAAACTTCTCTCTGTCAAATTTGTCAAACAGCATCTGTGTCACTTCTTCCACCTGCTGCACAGTCCAGTTTGGCAGATAGTAGTTGCCCGGGCCAGTGTAGCCGATCATCTCCCTCACCGGCACATCCTCCTGCTCCCGGTCCTTGTCGTTCCACTTGCCGAAAAAGGTAAGTTCTCCCTTATAGTCCAGGCGCGTCCCGGCGAGAATATTGATCAGTGTCGTCTTTCCCGCGCCGTTTTCTCCTATTAAAGCTGTGGCAAATCCTTCCGGAATGGAAAGACTTGGAATATCCAGGGTAAATCCCCTGTACTTTTTGTTGATCTGTTTCATCTCAATGGCACTGTTCGCGATTTCCATGACTCTTCTCCTTCCCTTTGTCCTGCCCTCAGTCTTTCATCTGAAGCAGAACAGAAAATGTCTCCATCAGCTCCTCTTTGCTGATGCCGGCAACCTTTGCCGCGTCGATGGCATCCTGCAGACTCTCTTCCACTTTTCTCATATATTGTTCCTTCATCATGTCGCTGTCCTGGGAATTCACATAGAATCCCTTTCCCTGCATGGCAGTGACCAGTCCTTCCGACTCCAGCTGTTCATAAGCTTTCATCGTGGTAATCACGCTGATCTTCAGCTCTCTGGCCAGCGCCCGGATGGACGGGAGATACTCTCCCTGTTTCAGCTTTCCCGACATGATGTCCTCCCGGAAAGAATCCGCAATCTGCTGATAAATCGGTATACCTGAATGTTGCAGTAACTTCATGTTCCACCCTCTTTCTGCGGAAACAGTGTAAAACTGTTCATGTGTTATATATACAGTATATACACTGTTGTGTCAATAGTTTTCGCGAATATTTTTTATTTTTTCCTGAAGTGTCTCGTAGATCTCCCTGGTATCCGCCTTATTTTCCCCGTTCAGGATGACGGTCTTCCCATTTACGGTCAGTGCCACAACCGCGTCACAGGAAGCGTAGGTATATCTTGTGTAGGCTCCATAGAGTTCATTTTCAAAGGAACCCAGAGACATTTTCAGATTTCCAAATCCGTTGGTCCTGGTGCCGGAGACATCCCGGGAAGGATCTTCTTCCTGTAAACGAATCTCATCGATATCTTCATACCGGATCGTCAGATCCTCCCAGTTGGCTGCCTCCACGGTAAAGGAATCCTGCCGGTATACGATCTCCATATCTCCGGTAAAGAGTGACCAGACCACAAAAACAATGATTGCCAACGTCAAAACGACCGTCAAAACTTTCTTTGCGGGGGAAAGCGGAGCGATTTCCCGGGCCCTCCCCTCCCGCTTCATCTTTTTGTAATAGAGGTAAGAGTAAAAACAGGGGAGAAGGGCGGCAATCAGAACCAGAACCATAAATACCAGAACCGATCCGTAATAATCGGAGAAGAGACTGCAGACCATACAGAGGATGCCGCAGATGAACCAGCACTTTCCGCTGAACCGGTGGGTGGCATTCCAGTTTTCCTCATTTTCGAGAGCCCACTTCACTTTGATGCCCATGGTGCTGTTCTGACGGATCTTGGGAAGGTAATTTCCAAAAACAACAAACATGAGGCCGAAAGCAAAGTACATCAGCGTTGTTATCAGGGAGAAGGACTCCACTCCTGTGCGGACAAAATGAAACACGCTGCAGAAAAGCAGAGAGATAATCGGAAGCATCCAGAAAATCAACCCCATCGCCTTCCGATCCTGATCCCTGTTCTTCCTGTCGTGGAGGGTAATCAGGATACAAAGCCAGTGAGCCGCCATAAAAAACAGCGGGTAAAACACAAACTCTCTCTGCAGTAGTCCCTCAATGGGGATGGGCAGCAGGATAACCAGCGAGGACCCTATCAGATTTCCCTTATTTTTCATGATCATTTCCTTCATGTTCAGACGCTCCTTTCAGATCGCTAATCCAGAGCATGATCTCCTCCAGCACAGAGGCATTCAGCTCGTAATAAATATACTTTCCCTCCCTTGTATCCCGGATCAGATCCGCCTCCTTCAGCACGGACAGATGACGGGAGATGGAGGCCGCGGTAACCGGAAAATGTTCTCCGATCTCCCCGGCGGAGAGTCTTCCATCTTTCAAAAGATTTAAAATTTCCCGGCGGATCGGATCCGCCAGGGCTTTTAAGGTATTCTGCAGGCTCAACGGTACATCACTTCCTCTACTCTGTTATTTAACATTTAACCTAATTGTTAATTGATATAATATCAAAAATTCTCCGACTGTCAAGAGACAGAAGGAACATTCGCATAAAACAAGAGAGCCGGATTTCTCCGACTCTCTTAAGTATATGTCCGCAAACATATACCCCAATTAGTACTTATAATATACACCAAACATGTTTAAGATGCAAGTTTTATATAAATTTTTTTAAAATATCCATTCTTGATTTTAAATCTGGATGTATTACTATAGATGACACACTACTATTAACAGATTTTTTATAATTTTCCGTTATTTTTTCAAACTCTCTAATAAACGATTTTATTTCTGTTTTTTGAACTCTAAGCAATTTCAAGTTTTAAACATTGTTTCATTGCATTTGTAGGATCAATATTTCTGAATCTGGTATCAAAAACAACTGCATTATGAGCAATAGCATTTCTTAAATCCTTCAATGTATAAATATATTTATATATCAATTGTCTATTTGTATCACAGGAAACTGTTAAACCTAAACGTTTTGAGATATCGTCTCTAACATCAAACGTAAGACATGAAAGTAAATAACCAAAATCCCCCATTGTCATTATTTCAAACAAAGCCCATACAGGAACGTCTGAATATCCAACATTATTATAAAAATGAGTTATTCTTGGGTTATTTTTTTGATATGCATTTGCTAAACTTGTTTGAATAGATTTTTGAAGATTTAATTTATTTTGTTGTAATTTTTTTCTTTGTTCTGTAGTTGATGAAATTGGAGCATTATTATATCCACTAACAACTTTATCATACATATCTTGTATAGATTCTGAATTAGCATTTACTAATATACTTTCCAAAGCTATATTTTTTACAGCTGTTTCTATATACATTATTTTAGAATAAAATAATGCCTTTAAATTTGAATCATACTGTATTGTTGCATAGACTTCATTATATGAATGAAATGGTAAACGCCTATTTGAATTTTTAAAAAATCTATATCCTTTATAACCGTGAAAATAACCAGTATTTATTAGCTGTCTTTTTTGTTTTCCTCCATTTATAGAAATTCCGCTTTCACGTAAATGCCTCATTAACGCGTCTGTTTTTTTATACCCCATAATTTAATCATCTCCCCTTAATCTTCATATAAACAGGATACTATGAATAATTATTATTAGCAATAAATTTTTTACTATTTTTCTTATATTCTTTTCCGCTTCTTCTGAAGTCGAGAAGAGAGCTGCTCCTCCGCCTCCTCCCGGGTAATTTCGCCGGAATTGCATTTCGCCATAATCGCTACATCCTTATCCCTCAGTTTGTAGAAAAACAGTGGAATAATTCCCAGAACTGACCCGATGGCAGGTACCAGCGTGTAGGTAAACCAGAGACCGCCGATGGCGGAGTTCGGCTGCATAATATTCAGAGCATCAATCTCTGCAAAGGAGGAGGCGTTGATGGTAACCCATCCGAACAGTCCCAAAATTACCAGTCCGATAGAGGAAGAAAAAGCCCCTGCCAGCTTCGTGGAAAAAGACTGAATGGCAAAGGTAATTCCTCTGGCGTCCAGACCGGTCTCATACTCTCCGTACTCCGCGCAGTCCGGTGTAAACATAAAGGAAAGAATCCCGGAAATTGTGAAAGGAAATACCTGTATGGTACGCAGAACAATATATACCATCGGATTGGCATAACCGATAAAATAAATGACAAATCCGATAACCGCATTCGCTACCAGGGACCAGAAATACAGAACAAACTTATCCACTTTTCGCAGAATCATGGGCATACACAGCGCCATGACAAGCATCGGCACGGCGCCAATGACGGTCAGTATCGTGCTGAACATAGCGCTTCCGAACAGATAGTAAGAAGCAAACAGATTCAGGGCATTTGTAGTGTTGAGTATATTCAGAAGGATGTAGGAAAGATAGATAAAAATCAGATATTTGTTTTTTCCGAGATACCCGAACATCTCCCGAAACGTATATCCCTCCTGCATATTGACCAGCTTATTTCGTTCTTTTCCCTTAAAACAGATGGGAAGCATGAAAAGGCAGGCAAAAACGCTGATCACAGTTCCAATGACACTGAAACTGAGACCGATCTGTTCACTGATCAGAAAGGACACGACTGTGGAACATACGACGGCGGCTCCTCCCCCGAAAATGCGGCCGAAAGACATCAGCCAGTTTCTCTCATCCATATTGTTAGTAATGACTGTTACCATTCCGTAAATCGGCACATCACTGATGGTGTAGGCTGCGTCAAACAGAAGATATACCACCGTAAACCAGATCAGTTTTACTGTCTCCGGCGAGTTCTGAGGAATCACAAACATGATCAGGGTAAACAGAGGAATCGTCACACTGGAAATTCGAATCCATGGAAGACACTTGTTTCCGCTCTTGAATTTTACCCTGTCAAAAATTACACCGAAAATCGCATCATTGATTGCGTCCCATACCTTTACCACAACCATAATGATCGCGATAATCCCGAGATCTACCCCCTGCATCATCATGTAAGTGGTAAGGAACACAGACATCATCGTGTAAGAAAAATTCTGTCCGATCAGATAACTCCAGTAACTCATTCTTTCCGATCCGGTAGACATATATCCCTCTCGCTGCTTTTTCATATAACCCTCTCCCTTCCTGCCATTGATGGTGTCAATAAAATTTTATAACTCCATGCATAGCCTGTCAATTCAAGGGTAATTTTTAAATCAGTTTTCAATCATATGTTCCCGGATGGATGTTACCGCGGACTCCTCCAGGCCGTTTTCTCTCAACAGACCAAGATAATTTCTCTCCTCCGCCGCCTGGAGAAATTTTTTCATATTTTCGGCATTGGAGTTGAGCAAAGGCTTTAAATAGGTGGGCATCACATCAAAGACGCGGTTTTTGATCTGATAGGTCTCCGTGACCTGATAATCCGCGATGATATCCACATCGCTGACACCGCAGATCAGGTAGATAAGAGCCGCGGTAATGCCGGTTCGATCCTTGCCCGCGGTACAGTGAAAGAGTACCGCACCCTTTTCCAGTTTTTCCCCTATGTAATTGAGTACTGTCGCGATTCTCTCGGGCCCTTCCTCCATAATTCTCTCATAACCTGTGGTCAGGCTTTTTCCAAAGGATACCGCAGCGGCATTTTCCTTCTCTTCTTTCGTGTACTCTTCCTTCGCCTCTTCCTTCATCATATCGGAAAGCTGCTGCAGCGGATACCGAATCAGTTCCATACCTTCCGGTACTTCATAGGGCGTATGGCTGACCTCGTTGGGAGACCGCAGATCAATTACGGTCCGCACGCCGTAATCATAGAGGATCTGCCATTCCTCCCCGGTAAGGGCAGAGGGAGAATCCGCCCGCAGCAGTTTATGGTAAGCTGTGGCTCCCCCGTCGCACATATACCCTCCCAGATCCCTGCAGTTATAGAGATGATCCAACGCAATTCTTTTCAGATTCATATAATTCTCACTCCTATCTTATCTTTCCAGTCTACTATATCTCTGTTTTGTAAAGTTTTTGTTTACCGTTCTGTTAAATAAAATAAAAGCACCCGACAAAATAGCTGATTGATTTTGCCAGATGCTTTTGAACGGAGAAGGAGGGATTTGAACCCTCGCGCCGGTTACCCGACCTATACCCTTAG
>ERZ1643249.2673-NODE-2673-length-16425-cov-5.132926_pt1 | contig 16425 bp, 19 predicted proteins | sample MGYA00579263_ERZ1643249 | MGnify/ENA primary metagenome ERZ1643249 (study PRJEB29033, sample SAMEA4952264) | chicken gut metagenome | biome: Broiler Chicken; feature: Gastrointestinal Tract; material: Caecum | place: Ireland | collected 2018 | study: Broiler...
ATCTTGTTCCCTTCTAAAATAATTATTACAAGTGTCATTACAAAAAGTGATAAATAAACGATTAGCATATATATAATAAATTCAGTTAAATGGCTTTTCCATACTTCATTCTTTAAAAGGAAATTATAAACTAAAAAGAAAATCAAGGATAAAAACCAGGTAACTAATCCTAAAACCATAAAAATATATGGTAATATACCAACGGTTTCATCTATTTTTGAGCCATTATTAGCATCCGCTTTATCAAGTGCCTTAAACATTTTTTTAGTATATATTTTCCTTACGTCAAAATACCCTCTTATCCACCTTATTCTTTGGTTTATCGTATCTTTAAACCTAACGGGTTGTTCATCATAAAAGACTGACTTAGTGTTATAAAAAGTGGTTAAATTATTAAGGGTAGCATATGAACTTATCTCATAATCTTCCGTTAAGGTATGAAACGGATAGCCTTTCCATTTATCTATTAAATACCCTCTTATATAAAACCCGGTACCAGAAAAAGTAATGTTTCTGGTTTCTTTGTTTTTCTTTTCGTTAAACACGGTATTTACTAATGAAAACGTAAGTGCAGAAGAAGCCGCAACAACGCTATCATTTCCGTTTTTACAATTACGGTACCCACATGATAAATCATAACCTTTATCGAAAACAGGAATCATGTTTTTGATGTAATTTTTATCCAAGATGTTGTCTGCGTCAAAGATAAAGTAAGCATCATAACGTAATTTTTTACCCAATATATACTTAACCGCTTCATCTAAAGCATAACCTTTACGTTTAAGTTCTAAATGTTTTCTTATAACAACGGAGGTACCGTACTTTTTACAAATGTTTACCGTTTCATCTTCTTTAGATTCTACGATTACGTATACGTCTTTCATGTTTATTTTATGCGTTTGGTTTTTTATACTAACAAGTAAATCCCCTATAACCCTAGATTCATACCTAGCTGGAATAAGAATACAAAAATTATGATTATCATTTTTCCTTTTTGGTTTATTATTGTTTTTCTTAGAGAAAAAGCTTACTACAATAGCCATTATTCCACCAATGAAAATAAAAGTTAAACTAATTATCCTAAATACTATCATATTTAATTTCCTTTACATAAAATATGCAACATATCCTAAAATTAAAACCAATAAAACACTGCATATCCAACCATTTATTTTTTCAAATTTAGATGTCTTATACTTTATACCTAAAGCAGTAGTAATTATCATTCCACCAATTAAGCCACCTATATGAGCATACATATTTACACCAACTAACATTAAACCTAAAACAAGGTTTATTAATATTACTGGTAAAATTTCTTTTTTCAAAGCCTCCCCCATATAAGTTCTTTGGTTTAAAGAAAAATATAAGATAGAACCCATTAGTCCAAAAATTGCACCTGAAGCTCCCGCGGAAATAACGTTATCACCCATTAAAATAAGGGATAATAAATTTCCAACAACACCACTATATATGAAGATAATTAATGTTTTAAAGTGACCAAAAAACCTTTCTGTCTGTTCACCTAATAATTTAAGAGCCCAAACGTTCATTAAGTAATGAATAATTCCAATATGTAAAAATATACTACTTATTAAACGAATTGGATTATTATCTTTAACCAAAGCTCCAAAATCATACAACGTCTTAATGTTTGTTGAACCATTACCAATTAAATACATCAAAAGCATCAATAAGGTAATAACACCAATTAAAATATTGGTAACAATCGGCTTTTTGGGGCTAAATAAATCATTTATTTTCTCACTTTGATCCAAGTTCTTTTTTAATATATCATTATTTATCTTTTCGTAAAGCAAAGCCCCTTCTTCAGTAAACTTTAGTTTTTCATGCATATCACCAAAATATTTTTTTATGGTGTCATTTTTCTTTATTGAATTTTCAGTTTTAATGTTTACCTTATAATTATTTTTTGAATCAATAACCTTTACATCACTATTTAAGTCTAAATATATACTTAACGTTTTCATTTTAAAAGTGAAGGTTTTCATCTTTATTTGTTTTACTAACCTCGTAACTTTAAAATCATCAAAATCTAATTGTTCTTTATTATGAATATAACCCATTACTATTCTTACAATTCTAATATCACTATCCATGTTTTCTAACCAAATCTCGTTTTGAATACCATGAACCACAACTGGATTATAGTTTTTTTCTGTTATGAAATAATGAAGAAGCTTCATTACTAATAAATCTCTTTTTTCCCTAGATGTAGACATAAGAAACCTCCTATTCGTTTTTATACTTATTAAGTATCTCCTCAAATTCTTTTGGTACATCACACTTAAAAGTCATCTTTTCATTAGTAGAAGGATGAATAAAGCTTATTTCTTTAGCGTGCAACATTTGACCAAAAGAAGTAGTTTTCTTTGAAAAACCATACACCGGATCATTTATCACCGGATGATTGATATAATTCATATGAACCCTTATTTGATGGGTTCTTCCCGTAGTTAACTTAAGCTCTATTAAAGTGGCGTTTTTATATCTTTCTAACACCCTAAAATGAGTGATGGCATCCTTTGAATTTACGTCAGTAACACACATTTTTTTTCTATCTAAAGGATCCCTACCAATTGGTGCATCAATTGTTCCGGTATCATGGTTTATCCTACCATGCACTAAAGCTACATATATTCTAGATAACGTCTTATCCTTTAGCTGTGCTGCTAATTTTTCATGAGCTTTATCATTTTTAGCTACTATAATAAGACCTGAAGTATCTTTATCTATTCTATGAACTATTCCAGGTCTTAAAACACCATTTGAATCACTTAAGTTTGAAGTATGAGATAAAAGACCATTGACCAAAGTTCCGGTAAAATGCCCAGCAGCTGGATGAACAACTAACCCGCTATGTTTATTAATAACCATTACGTCATTATCTTCATATACTATGTCTAAATCCATTTTTTCCGGTTTAGCTTCGGTTTCTTGCTTTAATTCACCCACCACTTCAATTTCATCATTTAATTTTAAAACATAACTATTTTTTGCTTGTTTACCATTTAATAAAATTAATTTTTCTTTTATCATCTGCTGAATTTTACTTCTTGATATATCAGTTTTTTTAATTAAATATTTATCTAATCTTATAAGATCTTTTTCATCACTTATTTTATATTTCATAATAATTCCTCACGAGTTTAATTATATCATATTTAGGATGATGCTACAATTTAAAAAATAAAATATGTTTATGAACACAATCATAAACATACGTTAATTTTTTTATTTTTGTTTTCCTTTTCTTCTTTTATACTAGATATTAAAAGAAGAATTACCGAAACGCTTATGCATACATCCGCTAAATTAAAAATAGGAAACGCATAACCAAAGATATTTAAAGAAACATAATCAATAACGTATCCTCTAAATATTCTATCGAACAAGTTTCCAATTATACCACCAATTAAAAGTCCGAAGGTTACGTTCTTAAAGTTATCATTTTCTTTTTTTGATAAATATTCTTTACTTAAAACATGTATTAAAAAAGATAAAAGTAAAATGGATAAAGCTATGATAGCCCATCTATTACCCCAAAGCAAACTAAAAGCAACTCCTTTGTTTTTAGCAAATACTAAAGATAAAAATCCTGGTATTATTGCAACGTTAGTTAAATATTTTATTGCTAAAAGTTTTATAAATTGATCAATAAAAAAAGTTACTAAAACTATTATCAATATTTTCTTTTTCAATTTTATCACCGCTAATAATTATATCATATAAAAAAAAATAAACCAATTAATTAAATTAATTGGTTGCTTGTTCGAAATTAAACTTCAAATTATAATCAATCGAAGCTCCCTCGTCTGGAATTACAGGTTGTTCTTCTCCTAAATCACCCCATACATGCATAACTGCTACATATTTACTCTCGCCAGGATTTATGGTTATTTTTGCAGAGTTTGTTACTGCATTACCGATGCCATAATTACACTCTCTAAGTGCATCATCATCACATACCATATAAAGAGCAGTTAGCCCTGAAGATGCATCAAAGTATATTTCATCACCCGTGCCGCTCATATCTTCCTTATAATTATTTGGTGACGTAACGTTTTTTAACACCGCCGGAATCGTTCCGGTATTTGTTACCGTTACAACGTATACCATTCCATCACGTGGTTTAGAAAACGTACTTGTTGTTGTTACCGTACTTCCGTTAACGCTACATTCCCCTTCACCAGAGCTTGCTAATCCACTTAAATCCTTTTCACAAAAATACGAAAGTTCAAAATCACCGTTTGCAGTTGCACTTCCTGTTATGGTTAACGTATCTGAAAATATTGCGTATCCTACCGCTACTACTAATATTAGAGCTACTACTCCTATTATTATCATGTTTTTCTTTTTCATCTTTTTACTTCCTCCTACTATGTATTTTAACACATACCTTTATCATTATTCATAACTACATATTGATATTTACATTTGTTTACAAAAATAAAAAAGACTAAAAGTCTTTTTAATATAATAATAGAACTAAAATTGCCGCTAGAAAATTTTGAATGAAATGCATTGACATTGACACGAAAATATTGTTTGAATCTTTATATGCTTTAGCTAAACATATACCTAAAGTTGCGTACTGGAAAATGTATAAAAAATCATAAATAGAAGTAAATTTATCAATAACGTGTAAAGTTCCAAACAAAACACCACTTACAATAATAAATAAGGTTTTATTTTTAAATAATTTAGATAAAGATAATCTAAATATACTTTCTTCTACAAATGGTGCGTATAAAGTGGATAAAATTAGGGTTGCTAAGGGCAACTTATCAAACATGCTGTTTATCATTTTTTGATTAGTAGACGTTGCACCGTTATTTATCAATACAACCGGAATTGCAACAATAATCATAATAACTAGCATCGAAAAATATCTTTTTATTATAAACGGAAAATAAATTTTAAAGTTTTGAGCTAAATATTTTAAATCTTTTTTTAAATCTTTATAATTAAAAACTAAAGTAATAATAAACATTAAAACATAAATAACGTAAGAAGGTATTTTGCTGAAAAATGAAAACTTTGGAAGTACAAACATTACAAGTATAAAGATTACTAATAACGAAATTGATTTTACGTATGTCATCATGGTTGTTGGGGATTCCTTAATTAATGGTAGTTTAGAATCCTTTTTATCAGATATTAATAGTAAAAAAGCAAAACCAAATAAACCCGGTATTACGTTGGTTAAAAAAAGCCAAATACTACTTATTATAATCTTTGCTTTATTTTTCTTTAACTCATTAATATCACGTTTTGATTCTTTATATAAAGTTACCGAAAAAAATGCACATATAGCTAATAAAAATATGTTTGCAATAACCTCATCATTAAATTTTTTCAAAGAAAAATAATAAATAAAATTTAAAATTATATAAACCGTTTCTAATAAAGCTCCCAACTTTAATAAAATTCTTTTATCTTTCATATACCCTCCATATTTAAAAAGCCTTTAAAGGCTTTTTCTTAAAATAAATCATTAAAATCAATGTCACCGTTAACGCTTGGACCAACGTATTTTATATCGCTACTAAAAGCTATTATAGGAATAAATATCGGGCTTAATAGCCATAAACCAATACCAAAAGCCGTACTTTGACCAAATGATTTAGCAAGCTTAATACTATAAGATATGGCAAAAAGCACCAATGCAATACTTCCTACTATTGGTATTAGAGCTAACGCCGATACGAAAATATAATACCATTTATAACCGATAATTTCAAAAAGAACGATAACGTTATATATTGGCACTATAGAAGCCCATCCTGGCTTACCGGCTTTTTCAAACATTTTCCAATTGGCAATTATTAACAATACGATAATTGCTACCCATATAAGCCAAAAACCCGCAAAAATACCTAAGATTAAAGCTAACAATCCACTTTCATTAATCACCCATGTTTCCCTCCTTTATTTTAGTATACCATAGTTTATAAATTTCTACTAACCAAAATAACATCCGTACCTATTTTTTTTATTTGTGACCAAGTTATGGTAACTTCTTCACCACCTCTTAACATGTTAATTAAACCTTTTTTTTCATATACAATCATCTTTAATACGTTCCCAGTGTCATTAGAAATCTCAACGTCAGAAATATTTCCAATTTTTTCTCCAGTCATAATATCAACCACATCTTTATTTTGTAATTCAGATAAACGCACACTAATCACCAATTAATTATATGTTTTTGTTGAATAAAAAAAAACCTTTCGTAGCATTACAAACTATAGAAAGGAATGATTATCATAGCAAAAAACAAAGTAGAGATCACGGGAATTAATACTAGTGAAATTAACGTTTTAAATAACGAAGAAAAAAAAGAATTATTTAAAAAATTAAAAAATGGGGATAAACAAGCCAGAAATAAATTAGCAGAAGGAAACCTAAAATTAGTTTTATCAATTCTTAAAAGGTACCAAAACCGAACTGATAATATGGATGATTTATTTCAAATTGGTTGCGTTGGGCTAATGAAAGCAATAGATAATTTTGATTTATCACATGACGTTAAGTTTTCTACGTACGCAGTACCATTAATTTTAGGAGAAATAAGAAGATATTTAAGAGATAATAGTAACCTTAGGGTATCAAGAAGCATAAAAGACCTAGCATATAAAATATTAAAACTAAAAGAAGAACACTTTATGACTTCTGGCTACGAGTTAACAAACGAAGCCGTTGCAAAAAAGCTTGGCGTAGAAGAAATAGATGTTATCATTGCTCTAGATGCAATGAAAGATCCAGTAAGCATGTTTGAACCAATATACAATGATGGTGGAGACACCATTTATTTAGAAGATCAAATAGAATCTAAAAAGGATAAATGCACAAACTGGGATCTAGTAATATCGCTAAATGATGCAATAAAAGATTTAAAAGAAAAAGAAAAAATGATAATAACCGAAAGATACTTAATTGGTAAAACCCAAATGGAAATTGCTGAAGAAATCGGTATTAGTCAGGCCCAAGTATCACGTCTTGAAAAAGGCGGAATTGAAAACATTAAAAGAAAAATGATGTAATTGACAGTAAAGGTCTCAAAAGTTATAATGTAATTGGAGTGGTTTGGCATGTATAAAGATAGTGACATAAGTTTAGAAGTATATCAAAAATATAATAACTTAGTAAGTTTATTTAAGAAAAAAGGAGCATCTTCAGGAAAACTTGATGATTTAGAAATACTACTAAATTATTTTAACAATAATTTTGATACGTTTAACGAAGAAGAAAAAAAATTAATAAAAAACGTATTAATGATGTCAAAAGGAATTGTAAGTAAAGTCAATAATGGTTATAAGTTTATAAAAGAAAGACGTGATACTTGCATAAATCTAATAGAAACGTTATATGAAAAGCAAAAAGAACCTATAAAATAGGTTCTTTTTTTAGTGGTATAAAGGAGTAAGTAGTGTTTTTTGAGTGTATAAGTAGTAGTTAGAAGTACCACTATTTCTAACTACAATTTAATTATATATAATAAATATTAAATTTCTATGTCAAAATTATTAAATTTTATTAAAACTACCAGGTAATATAAATATGATGCTTAATCCTCCAATATCATTATTTTCAGCATAAATTCGTCCATCATGGGCACTAACTATTTGTTTACATATTGAAAGACCTAAACCAGGTATTTTCCTTGAAGGATCAGTCGTATATAGTGGTTCAAATATTTTTTTAATATCCCTAGCGTTAGCAATTCCTCCACCATTATCAGCAACCTCAAACTTAAAAAAGTTTCTTTTATAAGAAATAACTACGTTAATAACACCTTGTTTGCCTTTAAAGTGCGTAACACTGTTAGTTATTATGTTACTAAATACCCTTCGTAACTTAACCACGTCTACCGAAATAACCTTATCATCACAATTACTAGTTATTTCTAAAACTATTTTTTTATCATTTAATTCTTCTTCAAAATCTTTTTTTATATTATTACATAACTCTTTGATACTTATGTTATCAAATTTTAAAGTTTCTTTTAAGTTACAGCTTTGATAATCATCAAATTCTTCAAGTATTTCCTTTATTAAAAACGCTTTATTATATATTTTATCAATGTACTTAATCTTTTTATCCTCTGTTAAATTTTTGTTCTTAAGCCTATCAGCATACCCAATAACAGACGTTAACGGCGTTTTAATATCATGAGATATAGACGCAATTATTTGGTTTTGATAATCTTTTTCAATTTCTAACGAATCAACCATATCAACAAAGGTATTTTGTATCCTTTGCATTTTCTTAGGCATCTTTCTTTTATAAGGGCGCTTACCATACTTATAATCATTTATATCTTTTGTTATTGTTTCAATTGGATCAATAAGTTTTTTAGAACTAACAAAAAACGCAATTATTACGGAAGTAGATACCAAAATTATTTCATAAACAATAAAATTTCTAATTAATTTCATACCAGGTAACATTGATATCCTAGAATACGTTAATTCGTATTCATTATCGTTAATGTAAATTATTATCGTAGAAGAAAAAAGCTTATCAGATTCTTTTTTATTAGTATATATAACATTTTTTTTACTATCTTTAAGGGTAACGTATCCACCGTTTTCCTTTGTATATGACTTAATTACTTTTATAGAATCATCTAAATTCTTACCATCTATTGTTTTTGCAATAGCATATAAGCTATTATAATTTTGGTTTTTAGCATCAGTTAAATCGGTTATCATCCTATCAGATAAATAAAAACTATAATAAGAAAACAAAAGCCCAGAATTAACTGCTAGCAAAACAATTATTATTAATAACGCAACGGTTTTTGACTTCATCTTTTTCATAACTACGCCCTTACAAACTTATAACCCATTCCCCAAATTGTTTTTATATACTTTTCTTCTGTATCTAACTTATTTCTGAGACTTTTTATATTAACCGCTACCGTTCCGATATCTCCGTAGTTGTTTTTCCAAACACTTTGGTATATTTGTTCCTTAGATAATACTATTCCAGCGTTTTCCATTAAGTATGATAATAATTCAAATTCTTTCGTAGACAAAGTTATTAGGTTACCATTTTTATAAACTTCAAAACTTTCTTTATTAAGTTTTATTTCTCCAATCTCAATTACGTTATTATTATTCTTTTTTTCTATTCTTTCTTCTCTTCTTAAATGAGCTTTAACCCTAGCCACCAACGCTTCATTTACAAAAGGTTTTGTTATATAATCATCCGCTCCAACTTCAAACCCAACTAACTTTGATGACAATGCCGTTTTAGCGGTAACAAAAATTATTGGACTGGAAGTATGATTTCTAATGTTAGCACAAACTTCGGTACCAGATATATCAGGCATCATAACATCCAATAATATTAAATCGTAATCATTTTCTTTTATTTCCGCAATGGCATCATTACCACTATTTTTAATGGTTGTTGAATAGCCTTCATCCTCTAATATATCAGAAATTAATTCTGCAATATCATTTTCATCATCAACAATAAGAATTTTTTCCATTTATATCACCTTCACTAATTTCATTATAACATTATAAACGCTCAGTTAAAATTAAAAATTATTAAAAAAAACAATCCCAAACTTCAGGATTGTTCTACTACAACACCAATTACAAACAGCATAACTGGCTTACTACCTTACTGCTGTACTACTATGAAAGTACTTTCTTTTACTTCATGTCAGTTACGTAACTGACACTAATATAATACCATAAACGACATTTTTTTACAATACATTTTTATAAATTAACGTCCTTATTTATAAAAATCTTATTATCAATTAAAAGTTCATGGATTTCTTCTTCCGGATTATTTAAATAAACCTCTTCTATTTTATCTACCATGCATTTTTGTGCCTCAATTATTGAATTAACCTTTTTGGTAGCCTTATCTAATTCATCATTAACAACAACGTAATTATACTTTGTTAATTCATTTATTTCCTGATACGCTTTCTTAAATCTCATTAATATTTTATCATCCGTTTCAGTACCTCGTTTTTTTAACCTAAGCACCAAATCCTTCATCGTAGGAGGCATTATAAAAATAAAGGTTGCTTCTGGCATAATGTGTTTGATTTTTAATGCACCTTGTACTTCAATAACTAAAATAACGTCGATTCCTTTATTTAGATAATCATTAACCTTACTTCTAGGAGTTCCGTAATAATCATCATTATATTTTGCATATTCTAAAAAATCATCCTCTTTGATTAGTTTTTCAAACTCATCCTTTGTTTTAAAATAATAATTAACCCCATCTTCCTCACCTTTTCTAGGCTTTCTAGTCGTACAAGATATAGAAACCCAAAAATTATCATTGTATTCCTTTAATCTTTCACATATAGAATCTTTACCAGAACCTGAGGGTCCTGATAAAACAATTAAACTACCTTTATTATTTGATTTTAATATATTTGCCATATGACCTTCCTTTCTATACAAAAAAAGACCAAAACGGCCTTATTTACAAGTTCCTTCACCAGGATTATCACCTTTTTTATACGTCTCACCAACTAACTCACAAGAAGTTTTAGTTATTGAATCTTTTAGATAGCCTCCAAAGACTTTAATTAAACTTACCGCAATAACCGTTACTAATGCTATTATTAAAACATATTCCACTAAAGCTTGACCTTTTTTATTCAATTTCATATTCATACACCTCATATTTTACTAATAATAGTTTAACATTTTATATCTTAGTTTGTCAACGAGAAAACAAAATATATTATAATAATGTAAATATAAAATTTGTATTATTATAACATATATGATATTATAAATTAAGGTGAACAATATGTTATCATTTAAAAACGTTACAATAAAACCCGCAAATACGTTCTTAAGCCGTTTTTGTGGATTAATGTTTAAAAAAAATATCAATTACGGTCTTATGTTCCGTAACTGCAGAGCAATTCATACCTTTTTTATGTTTGATAAAATAGATGTTGTTGCAACTGACAAAAAAGACAACATAATAAAAAAATATAAAAACGTTAAACCAGGCAGAATTCTAATAGCTCCTAAACCAACCAAAAACATATATGAATTACCAAAAGGCACTTTAAAATAGTGCCTTTTAATTTTAATAATATAAAGAAAATTTACTAAAATCATTAATGTCTTGTACGTTAACGTATTTATTTTTTAAATCAATATTTTTAAATATTTTATCTAAAACCACGTCATGCTCGTTTCTTATTTGAAATTTAATTCCAACCATTTTTCACCTAAAACGCCTATTTTGCTTTTGCTTTTACGTAATATCTTTCTTTACCACCTTTAGTACAAGTTACTAAAGTAACGATTTTATCATTATCATTACTAGGCTGTGCTAAATAACTTGCATCATCAATCGTTGTAACACCATATTCATAAACGTAATAATCAACACTCTGCCCCATTAAATCGGTAATGGTTACAACATCATTTTTAACTAATCGGTTTATCTTAATAAAGAAATTACCACGCATAAAATTATGACCACCAATTACAACATTACCATTGGTATTTAAATCAGGACCAGATATTTTAACTACGGAAGCATCATAAGCACTTTTGGTATTTTCTTTTAAAATTGGTTGATATATATTGATTTTTTTTATTCTTATTTTACCAAGTACCGTATATTTAATTCCTCCATACGAAGTAACTATTTCGGTTACGGGATTTTCTTGTTCTTTATTTTCTTCTATTTGTTCATCCACTTTTTCAATTATACCGTCTGCTATTTCTTGTCTTTTTCTTTCCCTAAAATCACTATATATAAAAAGTGCTACAAAAACATAAAGAAAAATAACGATTAAAACGATTATAACGTTGAATAATTTTTCTTTATTTATTTTATTTATTAAACTTTTCATATGCCCTCCTATACTTTAATTATTGGTTTCAAAAGATCATAACCAAAGAAATAAGTTATAAGACCAAGAACAATTAATAAAATAAGTGATATGTATACAAATAGCATAAAACGATCTTTCTTTTTTACTGTTTTTTCATCAGATACATCAACTAGCTTCATTTTATCATCCATGATTAATCACCGCTTTCCTTTCCAGCATCATCACTATTATCAACATATATTAATTTCCCTTTATAATTATAATACTCATTTTTTAGTATTATATAATTATCATAAGCTTCATACTCAGAATTAAAAGATGTAAGATTTATTTCACTTAAACTAGAGGAAGTAATTAATAAATCATTAGCATCCGTAGAAGCTTTAAATAACGGATATTTATCATTGAACTCTATATCGTTATAATACGTTTTATTCGCCCTTTTACCATTTGATTTATAAATAGCATACCTATTATCTTTTCTAACCGCATAAAACACATTATCATCCGCTGATGTTTTTTTCTTTACTTCTCCACAAGCCATTTTAATTTCAGCATTTTCAAACTCTATTATTATTTTACCATCTTTATTTATAACTCCATAACCATTTGAATTCTTGGCAATTGCTTCCCCATAAGAATCAAACTCACCTGCTTCTATGAATCTTTCATTGGTAATTATGTTACCTTCTTCGTTTAAGTAACCATAAGTTCCATCTTCGTATTTAATTATTGCAATTCCATTTTTAAATGGTTTTTCAACGGTAAAATCAGCATTTATGGTTTTAAAAGCTTCTCCGTTTTTAACCATAACTATTAAGTCTTCGTTTTTCTTATAATTATGATTTAAGTACATGAAAACGTTATCTCCATAATAAGTTTCTTCTTCTTTTAAATTCTTTTTTATTTGTTCTAAAGTTTTTGTACTAATAAATTCATAGGTATGTGACTTAGTTAACGCTTTTAAAACACCAGTTTCAATTGAATCAATTTTTAAGCTTAAATAATCATCTGATTCTAATAAAACCTTATTATCTTGAACGTACATATAGCGCTTAGTATCACCATAACTCTCATAAAACACGTTATTTTCCTCAGGTGTTATTTCATTTAACGTAGCGCTAGAAACGGTGGTACCATCATTTATATTAACTATTAAAGATGAAGAATTAACCGTTACAACCGCATACCTTTGATATGATGAATCAGTAACAGAACTTGCCGTAACTTCAATAATTTTGTCATCTCCATCGTTTAATTTGTATTCAAAAATTTCCTTTCCTTCTCTATTTATAAGTCCAACCGTATTTTTGTTAGTAAACGTATAAACGTCCCCGGAATACGTAATCATATCATACTTAAACTCGGTTTTTTCTTTTAAATTAGCATCTAACACACCATACTTTAAGCCTGATTTAGTAACCTTTGAAGCTATTATATCAGTACCTGCTCGATATACCGAAAAATAAGTTCCTGTTGGTACGACAACCTTACCACCCTTATCAATTATAAGTGGTAAATTAGAAGAATCCTTAACGATGGCATAACCTTTTACGAAGTTTTCCCCATAAGTATATTTTGGATTAACTAATTTATTTCCAGTATAATCAATGTATCCATACTTATTGTTTTGTATTATCCTAATTGGTTGATTATCACTAGCATATACCCTTAAACTATTTAAAACATCCCCAGTTTTATTAATAAAAAACTCAAATCCAAGAAGCATAACGATAATAACGTATAACATCGATTTTTTTACTATTTTTCTAATCTTAGCATTTTTTATATTAAAATCTTTTATCGAAGGCTTATATTCATCAAGCTTTTCCTTTGAACCATCTATCTCAACATTATTACTTGTTTCATAAGAAGTTTCAAGTAATTTTTCTAATTGCACATCATTTTTAGAATCTGCAGTATCCTCGGATAGGTCAATGAAATCAAGCATTTCATCTATTTGATTAGAAACTTTTTCATCGGCTTCAAAATCAAGTGTTTCAATTTCTTCATCTTGATTTTTCATCACTAACCCCTCCTTTACAGTATCTAAAATAATTTTATAATAAAAAGATACAAAATACAAGTTAGATGCCATGTAAATGTAAAATTATAATAAAAACCAAGCATTAGTTGCTTGGTTTTAAGGATTCTGGAAATCCTATGTTAGCCCACGAGTCATTGAACCTTGTTGCATCTCCTAAAATGGTTACTTGCTCAATAGGATTATTATAAAACGAATTAAACCCAATTTTATTAACGTTTGTTGGTATTGTAACACTAGATAAATTATTATCACGAAAAGCGTAGTCACCGATTGATGTAAGTGATTCTGGGAAAGAAATTGTTTCTAAACCAGTATTTTCAAAAGCACTCTCTTCTATCGTTTCTAAATTATTAGGTAAAATAAATCCGTTAAATTTTGCATCCTCAAAAGCTGATTTTTTTATGTTAACAACTGAATTTGATATTGATATATTATCTATTTGGCTTTGAACAAAAGCTCCTTCTGGAATAATGGATACCTTATCTCCAATCATTAAATTATTTATTTTTGAAACCGCAGCAAAATATGGTGTACTATTAAAAATTGATGAATTTATTTTTAAAGTACCAATTTTGGAATACATAAAAGTAGCTGGCTCAACAAGAAACACTCTACTACCAATTTCTACTTCATCTTCCACAACACCCGCTAAATTAGGAATATAAGATACGTTTTCATCAATTATAAGGTTAGTTGGAACAGGCATGTTTATAATTAACTCCAACGTTTTTTTACCATTTTGAAAATCTTTAACGCCAAAATTTTCATAAAGTGATCTTACGTCATCACAATTGCTATCGTTAATGTTACTTGCGGTACATTCACCGCTTTCTATCTTAGCATATGCTTTTCTGAACGTATCCCTACCACGGGTACCGTTTACTTCTACATCAGCTACGGTAACCGATGCAGCTGCTGCTAACAAACTTTCTATAGTGCCCATACCAGGTTCATAATCACCTGAAGATTTAACATAAATTCCGTTATTCCTTAAGTATTTATATAAGGCGTCCGCTAAAACCGAATATATAAAATCATCATTAGATATGGTAGAAGAAGCAAAATTTCCTACTGCTTTTATATGAAGGGTACCATCACTATAATAATCATAGTAAGTATTATAATACGTTCTACTTGATGCTATGATTTCACTCATACTATTACTATTTAAAACAATTTCTAGATCCTTAGTATCAGAAATCTCGGATTCAAAAGTTTTATAGCCATCCTTCGTAACGGTTAAATCATAATTACCCCTTGGTAAAACATAATTAAATTTATTAAATTTATTTGAATTTACTTCAATTTCTTTCGTAAATACCAAGTTATCATTTTTTATGGTTATGGTAGCCATTCCTTCTTCACCAAAGTCCTGTATTATTTTTCCACTTAAAGTAATAAAATAATTACTAGTGATATCTTTATTACAAACCTCGTTAACTTGCTCATTTTTAACTTCTTTTTGAGCGTCCGCAACACTACCAGTTAATCTTTTTACTAACTTAGGTGAAAAAATCACAAGTAATATTATTAATAACACAATTATTAAAACACTTATAAAAATCTTTTTATTCTTACTCATACTAACTCCTCCGACATATTATACTAATAATAGTATAACACATGAAATAATTATTATCAATTGAGTAATTTATCATTCTTTAAATTCGAAAATCAAATCCATTATTTGTACTTTATCACCGTATTGGCAACCCATTTCAAGGAGTTTATCATCAATTCCCATCTTTCTTAACTTTCTTGCGAAACGAAGTGCCCCATCATCCGTAAACTTTGTCATTTTAAATAATTTTTCTACTTCTTTTCCCTTTACTACGTATATATCATTATCCTTCGTAATGGTAAATGGTTCTTCTTTTTTAAACTTATATAAAACGTGTGATTCAAAGTTTTCTTCATCAAATAATGGTTTTTCTTTTATTTTATCTAGTTCATCAGCAATTGCAACAAGCGCTTTATCAAGTCCGGTATTTGTTATCGCACTAACCTCATAAACCGGTTTTTTAATAGCATCTTTAAACTTATTTAAATTATCACTGGCACCTGGTAAATCCATTTTGTTAGCGATTATTATTTGTGGTTTTTTTATGAGATCCTTATCAAAATCTTCCAATTCCTTATTTATTATTTTATAATCTTCTATTGGATTTCTTCCTTCAGAGCCAGACATATCAATTACGTGTGCAATAACACGGGTTCTTTGTATGTGCTTTAAAAACTTATCCCCTAATCCTTCACCTAGTGATGCACCTTTAATTAAACCAGGAAGGTCCGCTGCTACAAAAGTTCTATTGTCAATCGTTCTTACAACCCCTAAATTAGGATTTAAGGTTGTAAAATGGTACGCTGCTATTTTTGGCTTAGAAGCAGAAATTTTAGATAATATGGTTGATTTACCTACGGAAGGCATACCTACAAATCCTACGTCCGCTAAAAGTCTTAACTCTACTTTTAAAGTCTTTTCTTCACCAGGCTCTCCATGTTCTGAAAA
>ERZ1643249.2675-NODE-2675-length-16418-cov-4.073153_pt1 | contig 16418 bp, 18 predicted proteins | sample MGYA00579263_ERZ1643249 | MGnify/ENA primary metagenome ERZ1643249 (study PRJEB29033, sample SAMEA4952264) | chicken gut metagenome | biome: Broiler Chicken; feature: Gastrointestinal Tract; material: Caecum | place: Ireland | collected 2018 | study: Broiler...
TAGAAAATAATGCAATTTTATTTTTGCATTTTATGAGTGATTATGTTAAAATCATATTATGGATTTGACTGAAATTATAAAAAATCAAGATTATTTCAAAAATTTGATGATTCAAAAAGGAAAAAACACACTGAGCAGTGCAATACTTTTTTTCTGTGAGGACGATGTTACTGCTTCAAAAGTGCTGGTTTTGACTGCACTACTTTTGGAATATTCAACTTTTGAAATGTTCAATGAAAAAAGTTCGGAATTTATTAAAATTGAAAAAAATGTTGATTTAGATGTCAAAATATATCCAAAAAATAACGAGAAATTGTTGGTTGCAGATTCCAATGAGATTGTTGCAGAAGCATATGTCAAGCCTGTCAATTTGCCAAACAAAATTTTCATAATAAAAAATTTTGATGTTTCAACTGAAGAAGCACAAAACAAACTTTTGAAAATTTTGGAAGAACCACCAAAGAATGTCTATTTTCTTTTGCACGCGAAAAGTGAAGACAGGGTTTTGCCGACAATAAAAAGTCGTTGTGAAAAAATTAAAATTTCTCCACTTGATGAAGAAACAATTGAAAAATATTCTGACAACGCTTTGGCAAACATTTTGGGTGGCGGATACATTGGCAAAACACAGTCCCTTGCTCACAATGAAAATTTGAAAGCGGTGACAAATTTCGCAGTGAGTTTGTTGACTGAACTTAAAAACAGCAAACAGGTCATCTTGTTCTCAAAAAAAATTCTAGAATTTAAGGACGATCTGAATTTGATTTTGGAGGTTATGTCAATTTGCATTGAAGATATAATCAAAATCAAATGTGAAAGCGAAAATCTTTGCAAACTCAAACCTTATGGCATGGAATTGAAAGATGTTGAGCCGGAATTTTCTGTCGAAGCGCTTTGTGAGATTTCAAGATTGATTTCCGCTTTGAGAGAAAAATTGGAGTTTAACGCAAATTTGACAGTTTCTGTCGATAATTTCTTGTTGAAAATGCTGGAGGTTAAATATTTATGCAAATAGAAGTTGTGGGAGTAAAATTTAAGAACGGCAATCACATTTATTCATTTGACCCAAATGGACTCAAATTGAAAAATGGTGATTATGTTTTGGTGGACACTGAAAAAGGAACAGACCTTGGTGTTATTGTGAAAGAGAAAGAGAGCATAGACCCAACAAAATTGCTCTCTCCATTGAAAAAAGTTCTTCAAATTGCAACAAAAGAAATGGTGGAAAAAGCAGAAAAATATGATAAAGAAGCAGAAAAACTTTATTCAACCGTGAAAAAGATTGTCAAAGAATTTGGTCTTGAAATGAAAGTTGTCAAGGTCGAAGCAAGTTATGACAACAGCAGATACATCGTAAACTTTACTGCAGAAAATCGTGTTGATTTCAGAGAACTTGTCAAAAAACTTGCAGAAACTTTGAAAAAAAGAGTGGAATTGAGACAAATTGGCAGTCGTGATGAAGTAAGAATGCTTGGTGGTTTTGGACCATGTGGAAAAATTTGTTGTTGTGTTCAAAACATGGGAGAATTTGACCATGTTTCAATGAAAATGGCAAAAAATCAAAATCTATCTTTGAATCCTGCGAGTATAAGTGGATTGTGCGGAAAACTCATGTGTTGCATTGCTTATGAAAATCCAGTCTATCAAGAAGCAATCAGACTGATGCCAAAAGTGGGGACAAATGTTTCCACAAAAGATGGGCATGGAACAGTTGTTTTCAATGACTTGTTGAAACGTGAAGTTGAAGTGAAGTTTGTCAATGGTGACGATTTTGAATATAAGACCTATCCACTTGAAGAAGTTAAGTTCAAAAAGGAAGAGAAATGAATTTAGAAAATGGTGAAAGACTGGAAGATTTGCAATGTCATGGGTTGAAAATTATTCAAAATAAAGACCTTTACACTTTCACATCAGACAGCGTGATTTTGGCGAATTTTATTAAGACAAAAGCAAAAGACACTGCTGTTGAAATTGGTGCAGGATGTGGAGTGATTTCTATTCTTGTTCAAGCGAAAAATAAAGTGGAAAAAATTTATGCTTTTGAATTGCAACGGGAAATGCAACAATTGTGCAAGAAAAATTTGGAATTAAATAATTTGAATGACAAAATTACACTCATATGCGATGATGTGAAAAATTTTGAAAAATATATCAAAAAAGAGAGTGTTGACGTTGTTTTTTCAAACCCACCATATTTCAAACCGACGAATTTTGATCAATCTATGATAAAGAAAATTGCAAAAGAAGATGCCACTTTGCCACTTGAGGTGTTGGTGGAGGTTGCTGGCAGTATGTTGCGTTTTGGTGGAACATTTTATTGTTGTTACAGTGCAGAAAGAGTTTGCGAACTCATTACAACTTGCCAAAACAAGAATTTGACTGTCAAAGAAATGTTTTTCACAGAAAATGGCAAAGGAGATGTCAAACTCGCAGTTTTGAGAGCAGTCAAAGGTGGGAAGCAAGGCGTCAAAGTGAGAAGGAATCTTGTTACAAACGACAAAGAAGGGAACTTTCTTGAGATTTTGCAAACAAAAAATATGTAAACAAAAAACCTATTGTTTTTGTGAAAAATTTGTTATATAATTAATTATAGGAGTTAAATTATGGAAAAGAAAAGAAGGCCATTTACTTTGAGTGGTGGAATTGTTAATATAGTGTTTGCTTCTTTAGATATTCTTGCAACGCTTATCGTTTTGTTTGTTATGATAGAATATAGTTCACAGGTTGGACTTGACACAACTTACCTTACTGCGTTGACCGTGACATGTGTTTTTGAATTTGTTTTTGCAATTGTGATAATAATTTTGTCAAGTATTTTGTTGGCGAAATGTTCCTTGCCAGTTGAAAGATTTAATAAATACACTGGTCTTATCATAACATTGTTTGTTTTTGATTGCATTGCAGTGATTGGATCATTGATTAATGCAATAAATGGAAATTATTTTGCGATAGTTGTGTTGCTTGTTTATGCAATGTGTGCAATTTTCATTATGCTTGATTTGTGTGCAAATAAGAAAGAATTGAAAAATCCTGCAACTGAAGAAAACAAAGAAGTTGTAAAAGTTGAGAAGATGGAGAAAAAAGTTGAGGACAACAAAAAGACGCAAGCAGTCCCAGCGCAAAATAATGGCAACACTTCAGTGTCAAAACTTTACCAAACTTTGTCAGAAATTAAAGAAATGAAAGAAAATGAAATCATCACTGAAGATGAATATAAAAAACTGAAAGCAAAATTGATAGACAAATATGAATTTTAAAAAGAAAAAGGATAATGTTTTTTTAGCATTATCCTTTATTTTTATGAATTTCAATCTTCTGCATAATTTGTGAAATAATTTTGAATTAAAACAACAGGAGTTCCTTTGTCACCACTTCCACTTGTCAAGTCTGCAAGAGAACCTAGCAAATCAATATAGCGTCTTGGGGTTGTGCCTTGTGTTTCCATGCTTCCTTTGAGGTTTGCGTTTTTGTTTTTGATTTCTTTTTTCATTGCAGCAATCAATTCTTTGCCATGCAAATCTTTAAATTTGTTATCAGATAAGAATTTAAGCTTCAATTCATTTGGGGTGCCATTCAGTCCTTTTGTGTATGCAGGCGAAACAATTGGATCAGCAAGTTCCCAAATTCCACCAACAGGATCTTTAAAAGCACCATCGCCATAGATCATGACTTCAACGTTTTTCCCTGTTTTATCAAAAATTGTTTTTTGAATTTTTTCAACAATTTCTTGACCATTTTCTGGGAAAAGTTTGACTCTGTCTTCAGTTGATTTGTTTGATCCCAAAAGTCCATATTTGGAGTTGAAACCACTCCCGTCAATACTTTTGTTTAGAATATCACACAAAGTTAAGACATTCTTTCCACCAGCATTTTTTATTAATTTTTGAGTTCTCAGTCTTGTGTGGATGTCAGCACAAATAACATTTTTCGTGTATTTCAAGATGGCTCTTGGATCGTTTGATAGAATGATTTCTGTGTTTTCTCCACCATACTCTTTGTATAGATCAATATAGTTTATTCCTGTGAAGGTGTGAACAGGGTGATTAAATTTTTTATTAAATTCATCTCCTGTGAAAATGTCTTTATAAGGATCAACATCAGACTCATAAAATGTTTCGAGATCAACCAGAGAATTTCCAACTTCATCACTTGGATATGACAGCTGAATGATGAGTTTTTTCACTCCTTTGGCGATTCCCTTAAGAAGCATAGAAAAACGATTACGACTCAAAATTGGAAAAACAAGACCGACAGTTTCGTTTCCAAATTTGTTGTGAACATCTTTTGCTATTTGGTCAATTGTGGCATAATTGCCTTGAGAAATGCCGACAACTGCTTCAGTGACGGCAATGACATCTTTGTCGTTCAAAGTTATGTTTTCTGTGTTTACTGCGTTCAAAACACTGTCGCAAACAATTTTTACTAAATCATCTCCTTCTTTTATAATTGGTGTTCTTACACCTCTTGAAATAGTTCCAAAAACTTTCATAAAATTCTCCCTTATCAATAATAGGAGTTTTTCTTCTTGTGGTCAAATAAATTAAGGATAATTATGAAAAATTTAAACCTTTCACATCACTTTGCAGATTAAACAAGCCAAAATTGTGCCGACCAATGAGCATAGCAGAGCGACAGGTATGGCATATAACAATTTTTTGACTTTGGTTTGAGAGATATAGACGGTGGCAACATAGAAGATCGTTTCACTGCAGCCCATAATTACACAAGCACAGCGTGAGATGTAACTGTCCGCGCCATAAGTTGAGAAGATGTTTTCCAAAATACCATAACTGCCACTTCCAGTGAATGGACGGAGTAATACGAGTTCGCAAAGTTCTGTCGGAATTCCAAGAGCATTGAAAATTGGGGATAACATTTGTGCCAGGAAATTTGTTATTCCGCTTACTTTCAAAAGTGCGACAGCAATCAAGATAGATGCAATAAAAGGAAAAATGTCAACAACCAATTTGATGGCACCTTTTGCACCTTTAACAAAGGTGTCATAGGTGTTTATTCGTTTGTATAGACAATAGGCAAAAAGAAGCAAAAACAAGATTGGCAAAATGTAATTGCTCATGATTTTGCCCTAGCCTTTTTTCGTTTGAATTTGTCAATTGTGTGAACCAAAATGATTCCAAGAAGAGTTGTGCAAAATGTCACTATCAGTGTTGGAAGAATGATGTCAGATGGATTTTCTGACCCAGCACTTGCGCGCAAACCAATCACAGTTGTTGGAAGAAGTTGAATTGAAGTTGCATTTATTACGACAAGCATTATCATAGCAAAATTTGCTTTTCCGCTTTTGTCATCAAGGGCTTGCATGGCTTTGATACCCATTGGAGTTGCTGCGTTTCCAAGTCCAAGCATATTTGCAGAAACATTCAATGCAATGATTTTTTGTGTTTCAGCATTATCAACTTTGAAAATTTTTTTGATGAGTGGGCGAAGTAGTTTCGCAAGTTTTTCTCCAAGTCCGCTTGCTTCAACCATTTCCAAAAGTCCCAACCATACTGCATAGACAGCACAGAGTTCAATGCATAAAGACAGTGCATCAGCCGAAGCGTCAATCATTTCTGACAACACTGCACTTGGGTTTGTTATGAGAAGCACAAGAATGCTCAAAAACATCATGACATACCAGAAAATATTCATATAAGAAATTTATGCGAAATTTCTCGAAAAAAGAATAAAAATCAAATATTTTATTAAGGGCTGTGATTTAATCAAAAGCTTTAAGGAAAAACGGGGACACACTTGACTTATTTTTGTGATTTTGATAGACTTTTTCTATGGAATTTGTTGATGTACATGCACATATCTTGGATGAATGTTTCAAAGAAGATGTTGAAGAAGTTGTCAAAAGAGCAAAAGAAAAGGGAGTAAGAAAAATCATCTGCTCTGCTTATGACATGCAGTCATCAGAAAATGCAATTGGTCTTGCATATAGATTTGCAAATGTGTATGCAACAGTTGGCGTCCATCCAGAAAATGTTGATGGCGTTGATTTTGAACGAGCAAAACAACATTTAATTGATCTTGCAAGCGAGAAAAAAGTTGTTGGGATTGGCGAAATTGGACTTGACTATCACTTCACTGTTGAGAATAAATACCTTCAAAAGATGATCTTTGAAAAACAAATTGAATTGGCAAACGAAGTGGGATTGCCTGTTGTTGTGCACAGTCGTGACGCGATGGGGGACACCATTGAAATTTTGAAAAAAACAAAGGTTAGAAAAGAAAGTTTGATGCATTGTTACAGTGGAAGTTTTGAAAGTGCAAAAATTTTGATGAATCTTGGATTTTCCTTCTCTTTTGGTGGTGTTGTGACTTTCAAAAACGCAAAAAACGTTGTTGAAGTTGTGAAAAATTTGCCAATGGACAGAATTTTGCTTGAGACAGATTGCCCATACATGACTCCAGTTCCTTTTAGGGGGCAAAGAAATGAACCCAAAAATGTCGTTTATGTTGCCGACGAAATTGCAAGAATTAAAGGGATAAGCATTGAAGAGGTGGCAGTAATCACAACAGAAAATGCAAGAAGGGTGTTTGGAATATGAAAGATTTTGTTTTCAAAAAGAAGTTTGGACAGAACTTTATAAGTGATAAAAACTTGTTGAATGCGATTGTGTCGGACGCAAACATATATGCGGATGATGAGGTTTTGGAAATAGGTCCAGGAGCGGGAAGTTTGACGCAGGTTTTATCAGAAAAAGCAAAAAAAGTTGTGGCATACGAAATAGACAAAGATTTGCAAGAACATCTCTTGGGGATGAATCTAAAAAATGTTGACTTTGTCTTTGAAGATTTCATGAAAGCCAGTATGGAAGATGTTGAGAAAAAGTTTGCGAACAGTTACAAAGTCGTTGCAAACCTGCCTTATTACATCACCACACCGATAATTTTCAAATTGCTTGAAGAAGGAGAAAAAGTTTCTTCTTTGACAATCATGGTTCAAAAAGAAGTTGCAGAAAGAATTTGCGCTGATTTTGGTGGAAAGGACTATGGAATTTTGACGGTTATGACATGGCTTTACGGAACACCAAAAATCACAAGAATAATAGGACGACAAATGTTTTATCCAGAGCCGAATGTCGATTCCGCTCTTTTGCACATTGAAATTGACAGAGAAAAGTTTAAAGATATTGACAAAAAAGAGTTTTTGAAATTCATTAAGGCATGTTTTTCAATGCGAAGAAAGACAATCTTAAACAATCTTTCATCTGTTTATGACAAAAACAAACTCAAGGCAAAATTTCCTGAAGAAGTTCTAAGAAAAAGGCCAGAGCAATTTTCACTGAACGAATTTGTTGAACTTTTCAAAAGTTGTAAAGAACTTTAATAGACTCACAAATATTTGTCTCGATTAATATAAAATTATATATGGCGTGTAAAGAAGAAGAGCTTATTTTGCTTGCGACATCAATTGCGATGGAACTTGCTCGTGGACTTGAACTTGACGAATTGGAAGATTTGAGAAACTTGGTAAATCAGGTGTCTTGCTCATTGACCACGCTTATTAACAGCAAATATAATGTGTTGAAAAGAAAAAAATAACCAACTGTTTCCAGTTGGTTGTTTTTTATTGCTCTGCTTCAACACTTACAGTAAATTTTGCGGAGATTTCAGGATAAACTTTTGCAACAACGCTGTAATTTCCAGTCATTTTGATTGGTTCCTTTAAATCAATTTTCTTTTTATCAATTTGAATGGAAAGTTTTGCAAGTTCATCAGAAATTTCTTTGCTTGTGATTGAACCAAAGGTTTTTCCATTGCTTCCACATTTGATTTTGAGATTAATGGTTTTTCCTTCTATCTTTTTGGCAAGTTCTTTTGCTGCAGCAGTTTCTTGAGCTTTATGAAATTTTGCTGCTTCATTTTGATTTTGATTTTCATTTAATGCACTTCTGTCTGCAAGTTTTGCAAGATTATTCTTAAACAAAAAGTTTTTTGCATATCCATCGGCAACTTCCTTGATTTCACCTTTTTTGCCTGTGCCTCTGACATCTTTAAGTAATACAACTTTCATATTTCACCTCTTTAATTTAAGTTTACTATATTGTGGTTTGTTTTGTCAACAAATGGAAATACTAACAGTTGGAGGAATTATGGATATTAGATGCAGAAAAACAAGTTGCAAGTATAACGACAAATATACATGCAAAGCTAAGGAAATCTTGATTAAGAAAAATGTGGAGTGTGCGAAATATGAAAAAGGCAACAAACCTGCAGTTGACAAAACAAAATGGCTTTTTTCTGACAAACCACCAGTCTATGCACCACAAAGAGATTCTGCAACGATAGGGATTGGGTGCAATGCACATTGCTTGTTTAATGACAATGGGAAATGTGTGGCAAATGGCATAACTCTTAATGATATTGAAGAAAAGCCTTTGTGTGTGACTTTCTTAAGAAAATAGTGAAAATGCTTTGCAAGAAGAATTTTGAAAATATCTTGCAAATGAAAAATTTGTATAGTATAATAAGAATATGAGAAAGAAGACAAAAGATGCAACTTTCGGTGTTGTAGAAGGTCAAGGCGCAAATGTCAATGATCTTGAAGCCGACAAAATTAAAAAGGAATATCAAAGTGTGTTGTTGTATCAAACAAAGCAACGCAATAATTTGTTGGGCGAATTTTTGCCTGATGGAACATACAAAATTTCAGATGCAAAAATTTTAAGTTCGCTCATTTCTGTTCCAAAAAAGTTTGATGACAAAAATAACAACATTGTTTATGCAACAACAAAGATTGATGATGTTGTTTTGAATTTCAAGATAGAATTAAATATGGCTGAAACATATTGCAATGCCAACCTTTCAATCATTGAGATTGAGCAAGGAATAGAAAAAGATATTAAGCACGTAACAAATTTGGACAGTTTTGTTGATGTGTATTCTACAAAATTTAAAGAAGAAGTGTATTCTCGTAGGAAAGTTTATTTTGACGAAGAAGTTTATGAAAAAGATGATTATTTGAAAAACTATTTAAGAAAACAAAGAGAAGAATTTTTGTTTAATAAAGAGTTGACAGAGATTCTTTCTCAATTGTATATGGTTAGGATGTTGAAACTTTTAGATGGCTGTGGAGAACTGGGCGAGAAAATAAAACTGGAATATAAGATGCTGGTAGAGAAGTTTCTGGAAAAAGATGCAAGCATCATGCAGAACCATACTAGACTTAAAAACATTTTAGATTATGTTATCGCAAAAAATAATGCGATGTCAGAACTTTTGCAAATTCAAGAGGCAAAAACGATTTTTGTGGGCTACAGCACACCAATTCAGAGAGTGAGAGACAAGACGGCTCCACCTCGTGTTACAGAAACGGCTGGACTTCCTAAAAAAGAAGAAAGGAAAGTTGAAAAGAAAAGTTCTCCTGCAAAGAAAAAAGGCAAGGCAAAAGGTGGCGGAGGCAAGAAGCTTAAGCCATTTGTTTATGATTTCAAAAAATTTAAAGCGGAAAATTTGGGAAGTGCTAAAATTTATGATTATGGAAAACCAATTTCAAAGGCTCCTCCAACTGTGGCTCCACCAAAAATATCAACACCAACGCTGGAAACACCAGAGATAACCATGCCACCAAAACCGAATGTCAGGGAGCCGAAAGTTGCTGTTTTGCCAATGGTGAAAGACGAAAAAATGAAAAAAGCAGGAATGATGTTTGGAGAAAGTGAAGAAGAAATAAAAAAGGATAATTTGGAGAAAGAAACTGCTTCAAATTCAAGAGACAATTTTTCTGATGAGCTCACAAGAGTTTAAAAAAAGAAGGTTGATTAACCTTCTTTATTTCTTTATTTCTATTTCTGGTTCTTTCAAAATTCCATTGGCATATGCTGTTCTATTATTTTCATTAACAATGGTTGCCATTGATTCTCCCATTTCTCTAACTTGTTGTCTTAATGCTTCATTGAAATCTGTTGCATCTTTTGTTGTTTTTTTGCTGCTTGTATAAGTTCTATAGGCTTTTTTATATTCTTCTGCGAAATGATTTGCATCAAGTAAGAATACTGGCAAACATTTTATTTTAAGTTGGTTAGCAATTCCGTCTTCATCAATTTGTTTTAACAATGCCTTTCCTGATTTTACAAACAATTTCCATGATTCGGCGTCGGTAAGACATGCATTTTTGTATGCTTTAAAAATATCTTCGTCTCCAAACAAATCAAAGATTGCTCTTTTAAGGTCATTATATTTTTTAGGATCAAAAATATCATCAGTTGCACTTATATCTTGAATTGATAAAGTGTGATTTGAATATGTCTTATATCTTCCTGCCATATCAGTTCTCCTTATATTTTTTATTCAAAGCAATTATATCATGTTAATTTTGATTTGTAAATACCCTTTTTTAATTTTTTTGAATAATTCCTTTTCTATTTAGCACCATAAATCTAAATTTTTGTTTGAGGTTGGTTGTTATGAAAAAAGTGAAAAGTCAAAATCGTTTGGGTGTGAGTGCCTTGATTCTGCTTATCAGTGGATTTGTTTGCAAATCTCTTGGAGCATTGTTTAGATTGCCACTTACAAACCTTATAGGCATTGAAGGGATTGGAATCTTTCAACTCATTATGTCGCTCTATGCTTTTGCATTGGTCCTTACAAGTGGCGGAATAACAAATTCTTTATCTAAGTTAATTAGCGGGGCAAGAGCAAGAGGAGAAAATGCCAAGATAGCCACATATTTGAAAAGGGCATTGTTTGTTGGTGTTGGAATTGGCTTGTTGTTGGGGCTTGTCTTTCTTATCTTTGGAAAATACATCTCCACATTTCAAGGAATTGCAAACAACAAAAGTTATTATCTCTTTATTTTGTTGTTGCCATTAGGTGCAGGACTCAGTGCGTTGAGAGGTTATTTTCAAGGTTATGAAAACATGGTGCCAACCGCTGTCAGTCAAGTCATAGAGCAAGTTTTTAAGTTTGTTTTTGGTTTGCTCTTTTCTTTCTATTTTGGGAAATTTGGTGTGACCGAAGGTGTCTTTGGTGCATTTCTAGGCATTACATTGAGTGAAGTTGTGTCATTGTCGTATCTTTTCATTCTTCAAATATATAAAAACAAAAACACGCAGACACTTCAAAATTTGCAGGAAATTAAGTTTGCAAGAAAAGAATTTGACAAAGCAAATTTTCCGCTTATGTTTTCGGCATCAATTTTGCCCCTTGTCAATGCTTTTGATGGTTTGGTTATTGTTCCAAGACTCATTAAGGCGGGTCTCACGAATGGTCTGGCGACCAAACTTTTTGGATTGCAGGCTGGAATTGTTGGTGCGATTTTGAACTTTCCATTGATTATTTCAATGGCTGTCACAACAACTTTGCTCCCAAACATTTCCTATTTGATTTCAAGGGGAAGCGGAGGGAAGAAAACCATTGAAAAAGGCTTGAAATTGCTGTTGTTTTTGATATTGCCAACAACTTTTGGTGTCGTTGCAATTTCAAAGCAGGCGTTTATGTTGGTTTACAAAGACATGACAGGGGCAATCTTGGATACGGCCTTTGATTTGATGTTGTATGGAGCATTCTCCATCATTTTCACTGCCATTATGCAATATCTCACGATGTTGCTTCAAGCGAATGGAGAATTTAAATTTATATTAGCAATCACAGCTTTGGGTGGGGTTGCAAAAGCAAATTTATCCTTTTTCTTGTCAGCAGTTCCATCAATAAACATTTTTGCACTTGTGCTTGGCAACATTGCATTGTCATCAATTGTTTGTTTGCTTGCATTGTGGAAATTGAAACGATTTGTCAATTTTTCTTTGTCATTCAGCGAGTTGTTCATGTTGATATTTGCCACTTTTGCGATGTTTTTGACAGTTTACACATTTATAAATTGCAACTATTTTCACATCATATTAAACATTCTTTTTGCGGTTGCACTTGGAATGTTGGTGTATTTAGTCTTGACAATACCTTTCATGTTGAGATTGAAAACAAACAAAAGTAAGGTGAGAGCATAAAAAGATGTTTAATTATTCTCTTTTTTGTTCATCATTTTTCTGGAGGTTTGTTATGAATAAAACAGAGTTTGTAAGTCTTATGTCGAAAAAGACCAAAATGCCAAAGACAAAATGTGAATTATTCTTAAATGAGTTCAAATCCATGATTTTGGAAGTTTGTTCAAAAGGAGAGGAAATCAATTTAAGAAATTTTGGAAAGTTTTCTATGCAAGAGAAAAAAGCAAGAAAATTTTTGAATCCACAAACGAAACGATATTACATCTGTCAACCAAAGAAGATGATAAGTTTCAAGGGATACAAAAATTTTAAATATGCTGTGAATGGTTGATTGAAGTTAAGACACGGAAAAATCCGTGTCTTTTATACATATTCAATGGTTTGCATTGTTGTTTCTTTTTGTGGTATGATATTGAAATGATAGTCAAAGGCATTGATTTTTCGGATAATCCGCTTATTCTTGCACCTATGGCTGGAGTCAGTGATGTTGGGTTTAGGGCACTGGCTTCTTCTTTTGGCGCAGATGCAACAGTGACAGAGATGTTGTCGGCAAGAGCAATGGCTCACAATCCAAAAAAGACAGAATTTATGACTCTTACAACAGAGGAAGAAAAGATTTTGATTGCTCAAATTTTTGGACACGAAGAAGATTTCATGCAAAAAGCAATTTCTTCTCCTTTGCTTGAGAAATTTCAAGTGATTGACATAAACATGGGGTGCCCTGCTCCAAAGATTGTCAAAAATGGTGAAGGTGTGGCTTTGATGGACAATATTCCACTTGCAAGCAAAATCATTTCAACTTGCAAAAATTCAACAGGCAAACCACTTTCAGTGAAATTTAGGAAAGGCAACAAGTCTGAAAACTTCCTTGACTTTGCAAAAATGTGTGAAGAATGTGGCGCGGATTATGTGACTTTTCATGCAAGAACGGCATCACAAGGATACAGTGGACATGCTGATTATGATGCAATTGCGAGCGTCAAGGCAAAGCTCAAAATTCCAGTGATTGGAAATGGCGATGTTGTGGACAAAAAAAGTTTTGAAGAGATGAAGGCAACTGGCGTTGATGGAGTTATGATTGGACGTGGGGCAATGGGCAAACCTTGGATTTTTGCTGAGTTGAAAGGAAACAATGTTGAAATTGACAGATTTAAAGTTGTGCAAAGGCACGTTCAAATTTTGCGAGAACATTTTGACGAAAATTGGCTTAAACTTTACATAAGAAAACATCTTCTTTGGTATGCGTCAAATTTGCCAATGTCTGCTTCGTTGCGCTTGAAGCTTGCAACTTGCGAGAATATTGACGAATGCCTGGAAATTCTGAAAAATGCATTTGATTAAATTGTCTAAATTGTTTTGAATTATTTTTCAAATGTAGTAAACTAATATAGAAAATATTTTTATTTAGGGGAGAGAGATGAAGAGAACAATAAGAGATTTAAAAAACATTGAGGGGAAACGCGTTCTTTTGAGATGTGACTTCAATGTGCCTCTTGATAAATACGGAGATATTTTGGACGACACTCGTATCTCTGCGGAATTGCCAACAATCAAATATTTGGTGGAAAAGAATGTCAAACTTATTGTGTGTTCTCATCTTGGCAGACCTAATGGCTATGACAAGTATTTGTCAATGTTTCCTATTGCAGTCTATTTAATGAAACACTTTCCAAACAAAGTTAAGTTTTGCAACAAGGTTGTTGGACCAGAGGTTGACAATGCTGTCGCAAAAATGAAACCGGGCGAAATTATAGTTTTGGAAAATTTGCGTTTTCAAAAAGGTGAAGAGGAGAACTCTCCAGAATTTGTTGCAGCACTTGCTCGTCTTGCAGATATTTATGTTGACGATGCGTTTGGTGTGACTCACAGAAAACACGCTTCAAACTATGGTGTGGCACTCAAACTTCCAAATGCAATTGGTTTCTTGATTGAAAAAGAATTGACTGTTTTCAAAAAAGCGTTTGAACATACAGAGCACCCATTTGTCGCCATTTTTGGAGGGGCAAAGGTTGCGGATAAATTGAATTTGATCAACAATGTGATGGATAAAGCTGACACAATCATTATTGGTGGAGGCATGGCATATACTTTCTTGCAAGCACAGGGATATAACATTGGAGATTCGATTGTGTCTCTTGACCAAATTGACAATGCTGTTGAAATTTTGAAAAGAGCAAAAGAAAAAGGTATAGAAATTTTGTTGCCTGTTGATCATATTGCACTTTCAAAAGATAGAGCCGTTAAAACCTCACAACTTTCAAAGGGTATGGTTGGACTTGATATTGGACCAAAAACAATCAAACTTTTTACTGATGCAATTATGAATGCTAAGCAAATCATTTGGAATGGTCCATTAGGGAATTATGAAGATGCAAGATTTAAGAAAGGAACAATCAAAATTGCCAAAGCTGTGGCAAAAAGTGGGGCATATTCCATCGTCGGAGGCGGTGACAGTGTCAGTGCTGTCAAGGCAAGCGGAGTTGCGGACAAAATCAACCATCTTTCAACAGGTGGCGGAGCAAGTTTGAAACTTATGGAAGGAAAAGTTTTGCCTGCAATTGAAGTGATTGACACATTAAATTGAAATCTTTTCGTCTTGCAAAATCAATAAAGTTAATTATAGGAGAGAGAAATGAAAAAAATAATCATTGGTAATTTCAAAATGAACACCAAGCCAAGTGAACTTAAACCTTATGCGATGTCACTTGCGACAAAAACCAAGGGTTGTAAAAATGAAATTGTGATTTGTCCTCCTTACACACATTTATCTGTTGCTAGAGAGTTTCTTACTGGAAGTGATGTTGCATTTGGAGCACAAAACATTTCAGAAGAAGAAAAAGGTGCCTTCACTGGAGAGATCAGTGCAAGCATGATCAAAGACCTTGGAGCAACCTATGTTATTATTGGACATTCAGAAAGACGTTCAAAATTTAAAGAAACAGACAAACTTATCAACAAAAAAATCAAAACTGCATTGGCAAATGGACTTAAGGTGATTTTGTGCATTGGTGAGAGTTTGCAAACAAGGGAAAGCAAACAGGCATATGCCTTCATCAAAAAACAACTTGATGATGATTTGAAAGGAATTTATGAAAACGAACTTGACAGTGTCATCATTGCTTATGAACCTATTTGGGCAATCGGCACTGGCAAGACAGCAACAAACAAAGATATCACAAAAATGATTGAAACAATCAGAAAAGAAATTGAATATCTTTATTCAGAAAAGGCTGGAAAAGGTGTGACAATCATCTATGGCGGAAGCGTTAACATCAACAACTATAAGAAAATCATTTCAAATGAAGCGGTTAATGGTGTTTTGATTGGTGGCGCTTGCCTTGATGTTGATGCGTTTGCTGTCATTTGCAGAGAGAATTATTAATACGGAGAAAGAATGAATCATATTGCGCTTTACAGAAAATACCGACCAAAAACTTTTGAAGAGGTCATTGGACAAGAACACATAACCAAAACTCTTCAAAATCAGATTGAAAATGACCAGATTGGCCATGCTTATCTTTTTACGGGCACAAGAGGGACTGGAAAGACAAGTGTGGCAAAAATTTTTGCAAAATCTGTAAATTGCCTAAGTCCAGTTCATGGTTCTGCTTGTGGACAATGTGAAAATTGCAAAAGATTGGAACAAGAAAATGACATTAACATAATTGAAATTGATGCTGCTTCAAACAACAAAGTTGATGACATCAGAAACATAAGAGACAAAGTCAAATTCATGCCTGTTGGGGCGAAATATAAGGTTTACATCATTGACGAAGTTCATATGTTGTCGGACAGTGCGTTTAATGCACTTTTGAAAACATTGGAAGAACCACCTTCTTATGTCATTTTCATTTTGGCAACAACGGAAGTGCACAAACTTCCTCAAACAATTCTTTCAAGATGTGTGAGATTTGATTTCAGGTTGGTTTCTGCAGAAATGCTTGCAAAACATTTGGCAAAAATTTTTGACAAAGAAAACATCAAATATGATGAAGAGAGTTTGAAGATCATTGCAAGTGCAGGAGAAGGCAGTGTGAGAGACACTCTCTCTATTGCAGACTCCATCGCTTCTTATTGCCAAGGCAATGTCACAAAAGAGAAAACTTTGAGCGTTTTGGGAACAACGGACCATGATTTGATCATCAATTTCTTCGACAAAATTCAAGAAAAAGATGTTGGTCAAGTTTTGAGTTTGATTGATCGTATCGAAAAAGAAGGAAAAAATTTGGCTGTATTTTCAAAAGATTTGTCCAAACATGCAAGAAATTTGTTGGTGTGCAAATCTTGTGAAAATGCAAATGAAATACTCAATTTGACAGATGATGTGTTTGCAATGTATAAAGAGCAATCACAAAAGTTTGAAGAGAAAGATTTGATTCGATATATGCAAGTTTTCTCAAGTGCTGAGAGTGAACTTAGATACACTCTTTCAGTAAGGCTTCTGCTTGAAACCACTTGTCTTAC
>ERZ1643249.2678-NODE-2678-length-16397-cov-16.260433_pt1 | contig 16397 bp, 14 predicted proteins | sample MGYA00579263_ERZ1643249 | MGnify/ENA primary metagenome ERZ1643249 (study PRJEB29033, sample SAMEA4952264) | chicken gut metagenome | biome: Broiler Chicken; feature: Gastrointestinal Tract; material: Caecum | place: Ireland | collected 2018 | study: Broiler...
ATCTTTTCTTTGACACAGAAAAAGCGGACGGATAAATACCCGTCCGCTTTTTGTCGCCTTATGCTTTCTTGGGGATCAGCAGGCCGATATCTCCGTTTTCACGCAGATATACGACGCGCACTTCGTTGGTTTCCGCATCCTGAAAGATGTAGAAGGTATGCCCGAGCAGGTCGAGCTGCTCTGCCGCCTCCTCCGTCGTCATGGGAGTGAGCGTAAAGGTCTTCGTTTTGACCAGCTTCCCCTCCTGCGGAAGTATCTCTTCCCGGAAAAAGAGCTGCTTTTCCTCAAACGCATCCTTCTTCAGCTTCGATTCGAGCTTGGACTTATGCTTATAGATCTGCCGCTCGATCTTGGGGAGGACGGCGTCGATGTTGTCATAGAAATTCTCTCCGGATACTTCGGCGCGTATCATATTCCCCTTGTAATAGATGGTGAGTTCCGTCTTGCTCCGCTTCCCCTCCGTTTTGAGGTAGACGGAGCAGACGGCGTCCTCGTCGAAATACTTGTCCAGACGGGATACCTTCTTCTCCACCACGGCGGCAAGTTTTTCGCTCGCCTTGCAGTTCTTCTCGATGATCTCGATGCGCATACATTTTCCTCCTTACAGAATATTCCTGCGGGGCTGTGCCCCGTCATTTTTTATTTTACCGGACGGAAAGCCAGGGAACCCTCCCTCGCGTCCACTTCCACTTTCTGCCCCGTATGCACGCGCCCCGCGAGGATCTCTTCGCTCAAAGCGTCCTCTATGCGGCGCTGGATGACCCTCTTGAGCGGACGGGCGCCGTACGTTTCGTCGTATCCTTCTCCGAGCAGCAGATCTTTTGCCGCAGACGTGACGGTCAGTTCGATGTCGCGCTTTTTCAGCCGTTCGGAAAGCACGTTCAGGAAGAGATCGCACACCTTCGCCGCGTCTTCCTTGTTCAGCTTGTGGAACACGATGACTTCGTCGATGCGGTTCAGAAATTCGGGGCGGAACTGCCGCTTCAGTTCTTCCGTGATCTTTTCCTTCATGCGCTCGTATTCGGTGGCGGCAGCGTCTTCCGCGCCCGAAAAACCGAGGCTGCGCACTTCGTTCGCCCCGCTCGCGCCCACGTTGCTTGTCATGATGATGATCGTGTTTTTGAAGCTGACGACGCGCCCTTTGCTGTCCGTCAGCCTGCCGTCGTCGAGGATCTGGAGCAGCACGTTGAACACGTCGGGATGCGCCTTTTCGATCTCGTCGAACAACACCACGGAATAGGGCTTGCGGCGTATCTTTTCGGTCAGGCCGCCGCCCTCGTCAAATCCGACATATCCGGGAGGCGCGCCGATGATCTTGCTCACGGAATGCTTTTCCATGAACTCGCTCATGTCAAGGCGGATCATGAGCCTCTCGTCGCCGAACATCGCGGAAGCGAGCGCCTTTGAAAGTTCCGTTTTTCCCACGCCCGTAGGCCCCACGAAGATAAAGGAACCGATGGGCCTGTTCGGGTCTTTCAGCCCGGCGCGGGCGCGGCGGATGGCCTTCGCGACGGCGGAAACCGCCTCGTCCTGCCCGATGACGCGCTTGTGCAGTTCCTCTTCGAGGTGCAGCAGGCGCTTGCTCTCCTCCTCCGTGATGCGCACGACGGGAATGCCCGTCCAGCTCGCGACGATCTTCGCGACCTCTTCGGAACCGATGGACGCATGGCTTTCCCCGCGGTGTTTTTCCCAATCGGAGCGGATCTTTTCGATCTCCTCCTCCGCCTTTTTGATCTGCTGCAAGACCTGCTGCGCGGTGAGGAAATCGTCCTTGCGCACGGCCTTGTTCTTTTCGGCGTTCAGCCGCTCTATCTCCTGCTCCTTCTCCTTGATGCCCTGCGGGCCGTTATAGCTGTCCAGGCGGGCGCGGCTCGCGGCTTCGTCTATGAGGTCAATCGCCTTGTCGGGCAGGAACCTGTCGGTGATATAGCGGTCGGAGAGGCTCGCCGCCGCGACGATCGCTTCGTCGGTAATGGTGACTTTATGGTGCGCCTCGTACTTATCGCGGAGCCCGCGCAGGATCTCTATGGTCTCCTCCACGCTGGGCTGTTCGACGTTGACGGGGGTGAACCTGCGCTCGAGCGCGGGATCCTTTTCGATATACTTGCGGTACTCGTCGATGGTGGTCGCGCCGATGGTCTGCAATTCCCCGCGGGCGAGCATCGGCTTTAAGATGTTCGCGGCGTCCATGCCGTTATCCGCGCTTGCGCCCGCGCCGACGATATTGTGTATCTCGTCGATGAAAAGGATGACGTTCCCGTTTTTCTGGACGGCTTCTATCGTTTCCTTGAGCCGCTCCTCGAAATCCCCGCGGTATTTCGCCCCCGCGAGCATGCCGGGCAGATCGAGCGCGAAAACCGTTTTGCCGAGCAGGAGGTCGGGCACTTCGCCCTTGACGATCGCCTGCGCGAGCCCTTCCACCACCGCGCTCTTGCCGACGCCCGGCTCGCCGATGAGCACGGGATTGTTCTTCGTGCGGCGGGAAAGTACCTGTATGATCTTGTCGATCTCCTTTTTCCGCCCGATGACGGGGTCGATCTTCCCCTCGCGCGCCTTCTGCGTGAGATCCTGCCCGAAGCGGAGGTTCAGCCCGCCCTGCTTCGCGGCGCCCGCCTCGTGGCCGCCCTGTTTCTGGAACGGCTGACGGAACATTGATTCGTACATTTCCTGTTCGGGGTCGGGTTCCGGCATACCCATTTCGTCGTCCAGCGCGGAAAGGAGGCCGTCTATATCAATGCCCAGCATTTTGAGCAGGCGCACCGCCATCGACTCGTCGTCGACGAGGATGGCGAGCAGGAGATATTCGCTGCCGACGCTCGCGCCCGTGCCGTCGTGGTCGACGGCAAATTCGTACGCCTTTTCAAAGATGCCCTTCGTGCGGGGCGTAAAGCCGGTTATGGACGTGTTCTTGTTCAGCGAACGCACGAACGCCGTGCGGTAAGCGGGTTCCTTTACCCCCGCCGCGCGCAGGATCTTGCAGGCGCGGCATTCGGGCACGTTGAGGATGCCGAACAGCAGATGTTCGCTGCCGATATACCCGCTGCCGTAATATTTGGCGGAATCCACGGAAAGTTTGACCGCCTTTTGCAGGTTGATGGAAAATTTGTCGAAATCGTACATATGAACTCCGTATCGCGTACTAACTTTCGGAAGGAATGCGGTGCACGGAAGCGAGCGTCTTGCGGCACTCGCCCGCGCGGTAAACGTCGCGCTCCGCCGCCGTAAGAGGTTTGTCTGTCAGCAGACCGATGTTTGCAGGGCGGACGGAAGAGATCAGGCGGTCGATGGCGCCGAAATCCTCCGTTTCGAGAAAACCGAGCGCCGCCCCGAGCTTCACGTCGGAAATGAGCTGGATAAATTCGGAATAAGAGACCTTTTCGCAGTTCGCGAGCACGCCGTACGCGCGGCAGCACTCGTCGCGTATGCCCACGGTGTCCTCCGCGAGCAGGGCGCGCCTCGCCTGCGATTCGAGGTTCACGATCTCGAGGACGGCGCGCTGGACCTCGGAAAGGATATAATCTTCGTCCACGCCGAGCGTAACTTCGTTGCTGACCTGATACATATACCCTTCCGACGCGCTTCCTTCCCCGTACACGCCGCGCACGGTATGGCCGAGGCGGGAGATCTCCCTGATCAGCCTGTTCATCTTGCGCATCCGCGTCAGCCCGGGCAGGAAGAGCATCGCCGAAGCGCGCATCCCCGTGCCGAGGTTGGTCGGGCAGGCAGTGAGATAGCCCAGCTTCTCGTCGAAGGCAAAGCGCAGCGTGCGCGAAAGTTCGTCGTCGACGGCGCTGATCTTGTGATAGGCGAAGGACAGGTTCAGCCCGTCCGCGATGTACTGTTCGCGGAGATGATCTTCCTCGTTGATCATCAGCGAGTATTTGCCTTTCGGCAGTTCTTCTTCGTCCTCCTCGTCGATCAGTGCGGCGCCGTATGCCCTGTTCGCCGCGAGTTCGTCGCTGATCAGATGATCGTCCCGGATAGACTGCGCGACGTTCTCGCTGATGGCGTCCATGCTGAAAAGTTTGAAGGGGCGCAGCCTGCTCGCCGCCGCATATACCGCGCGGACGATCTCCTTTGCCTGCGCGGCGTCCCGGAGCCTGCCGGGAAAAGGATAATCCGCAAGGTTGCGCGCAAGGCGCACGCGGGAAGAAAGCACGGTGCTCTCGATGTTATTGATCATCTTCCCCTCCCTTCCCGCGGTAGATGAGGTCGCTGATGATGCGGATGTCGTGATTGAGCCGCTCGGCATCTTTCAGGCGGTTTTCGCGGAACGCGCGCTCGAGTTCGGCGCGCAGCTTCTTCTGTTCGCCGAGCAGTTCAAAGCCGCTCCCGTTCCCCAAAGGATGTTTGCCTTTATGCACCGTTTTGCCGTGGATGCGGCGGATGGCCGGCATCAGTTCGTCGCGGAAGGCGGTATAGCACGCCGCACAGCCGACCAGCCCGGTATGCGAATATTCTTCAAACGTCAGGCCGCAGACGGGGCACTTCCCCTCCCCGCTCTTTTTCGGCTGTAAAAAAGAGACAAAAAAATCGGGGCTGTCGCCGAAGCAAGCCGCCGCTCCGCCCAGCCGTTCAAAACACTCGTCGCACAGCCAGACGTCCTCTTCTCCCTCTTTCTGAAGGCGATGGGTACCCTCTCTGTTTTCGCAACAGGAACAAAGCATAAAATCAAGCCCCTTCCCTCCGCGGCGCCGCAAAACCGCCGGCGCCGCGAAAGAAATCTTTGCTCTTCTATTATAGCACGCGGAAGGGGCTTTGTAAACATTTTTTTCGATTTTGCCGCCCCGGAAACGTTTTCAGGTATAGTCGCTGCGGTCGATGCGCCCGCGCACCCGCTCGATTGCCCGCTTTTCTATGCGGGAGATGTACGAACGGGAGATCTTCAGGAAGGCGGCCACTTCCCTCTGCGGCATGGGCGCGCCGCCCTTCAGCCCGTAGCGCAGGCAAAGGACGGTATATTCGCGCTCGGAAAGCGTATCCTGCAAGAGCCGCATGAACTTCTCCTTCACCAGCCTGGATTCCACCGTGCGGAAAACTCCCTCTTCCTTTTCAAACAGAAGATCCATCAGCGTCAGCTCGTTCCCTTCCTTATCCACGCCGACGGGATCGGAAAGATAGACGGTGTTCCTGTGCTTTTTGTTGCTGCGGATGAGCATGAGGATCTCGTTTTCGATACAGCGCGCGGTATAGGTCGCGAGCTGCGTTCCCCGCCCGGGGCGGTAGGTGTCGATCGCCTTGATCAGCCCGATGGAACCCACGGAAATGAGGTCGTCCGTTTCTGCCGCCCCGCTGTACTTTTTGACGATATGGGCGACGAGGCGCATATTATGACGCACGAGCGCATCTTTAGCCGCCTTGTCGCCTTCGCGTGCGCGGCGGAGATACTCCGCCTCTTCCTCCGGCGGAAGCGGCTTGGGAAAGGAACCCTTCCCGCTTACCGCCGAAGTGAAGAACAGCAGTTTGCCGAAAAGTATGTTCAGAAACTCGAAAAACATAGAGGCACCCCCGTTTTTTCAGGATATCTCTACTATATGTTTTTCTCTGCTTGTACCATGCCCGCAGAAACGAAAGTGTCGGATTTTTCCGCATTATGTTACACATAGTACTCTGAACCTGTCTTTATATCAAAAAATATACCGCCCGGTAAGGGTACCGGACGGCAATAACTGCGCCGAATATTCAGCTTTCCATAAACTTTCTGATCGCGGCGTGCGTTTCGTCGCTGATCAGGTGTTCCATACGGCAGGCATCCGTTTCCGCCGTCTTTGCGTCCACACCCAGCCGCGTGAGGAAGCCCGTCAGAAGGCGATGTTTTTCGTATACGGATTCCGCGTACTTTTCCCCTTCCGCCGTGAGGTGGATATGGTTGTTCACGATGTCGACATACCCTTTCCGTATGAGGATGCGCATCGCCTTCGTGACCGCGGGTTTGGAAACCCCGATCTCGCGGGCGACGTCGACGGCGTGCACGTCCTTTTCCTTTGCGGCAAGGCGGAGGATCGCCTCCAGGTAGTCTTCGCCGGATTCGTTATCTATCATATCTTTCCTCCGTTTGCTGATTCATTTTATTGGTCGCGAGCAGAGCCTCGCAGTCCACCGTTTTGCGCAGAAGGCGCGTCAGTTCCGCGATATCCTCCCCGCCGAGCACGTCGACGTAAAGATCGAAATAGCGGACGAGAAAAGCATACTTCTCTTCGAGGCTCCTGCGCCCCGCATCCGTCAGCCTCACGTCCATCTTGCGCCTGTCGGAAGAGGCGATCTCCATCTCGACAAAGCCCTTCTGCCGCAGGGAGCGCAGGATATTTGCCGCGCGCGCGCGGCTGACGTTGAGGTTTTCGCTGATCTGCGAAGGCGTGGCCGTCTCGCACGAACGGAGAAACCACAGCGCAGCCGTTTCCCCCTCCACAAATTCGCGAAGGTGCAGGATGATATCCATCTTGTTCATGCGCCACAATTCCGCGATCAGTCCGTCGCGCAATGCAGTTTTGTCTTTTTCCATATTCCCCCTCCTCTTCTGTATTTATTCGTTGGACTTGAGAGATTCGGCCATGTCTATTTTATTCAGCTTGATGAGCATGAACGCGTACACGATGACCGCAAACGCGATCGTGAGCAGGAACGCCCACAGATAACTCAACCCGCCGATCGCCCTGCCGAACATCATCATGACGCTGTCCACCCTGCCGACGATGAACATATGCAGCAGGAAGCCGAGCAAAAGCCCCAGCAGCGCGCCCACGACGGTCAGGATCGCGCTCTCGCGGTAAATATACCCCGCGACCTCATAGTGCTTGTAACCGAGCACGCGCAGCGTCGCGATCTCGCGGCGGCGCTCCTCTATGTTGATATTGGTCAGGTTGTACAGCACGATAGCGGCGAGCGCGCCCGCACTGATCACGAGCACGGCGATGACCAGCCCCATCGTCGAACTCAGGCTTTCAAAGGTCTCGAGCGTATCCGAAGTGAATTCCACCGAACTTACCCGCCCGTCGGAAAGCAGCCGCTCCGTCGCGTCGCCCGTATCCGTGACGCCGGAGCGCACGAACAGCGTGTTGTCGGCAGACGCGCTCTCCCCCAACGAAGAGAAGAACGCCTCGTTCATATAAGCGACGGAACCGGTATAGTATTCGCAGACCGCCGCCACCGTCACCTCGTGCGCCTGCCCCGCGGCGGAAACATACGTTACCGTATCCCCTGCGGAAACGCCGTACACGATGGCGATATTTTCGGGCAGGATCAGCCCCTGCGCCGTTCCTATATCTATTATAGCAGATTTTTTGCGTTCGCGCAACTCAACGAGAGAATTAAATCGCTGCAGCGCATCGCCGTCCGCCGCATCCACGACGTACAGGTCGATGCTCTCCCTGCCGTCCCCGAAGATAAGCTGCCCGCTTTCGGAATACAGGGAAACGCTTTCCACCCCCTCTCCCGACAGGAATTCGTCGAGACAGGCATCGTCGCCCGCCTCTTCCTCCGCGTCATATCCGATGACCGCGTCGTACTTTATGATCTCTTTATATTGAATATTTTCCACCGCGCCGACCGAATCGTTCAGCCCGAACCCGATGAGGATGAGCGCCGTGCACCCCATGACGGAGATGATGGTGAGCACCATGTTCTTTTTATAGCGGAAAATATTGCGGACGGTCGCCTTCCACTTGAATTTCAGCCTGTTCCAGAAGAATCCGACGCGCTCGAGCAGGATGCGCTTGCCCGGTTTGGGAGCCTTCGGCTGCATGAGTTTGGCGGGACTTTCTTTCAGCGAAGCGTGGCAGGCAAAAACGGTGACGGCGGCGGTGCCCGCCAGCGCCACAGCAAACGCCGCCACGGCGAACCAGGGACTGAACGAGAGCTGCAGCGCGGGGAGCTGATACATCGTCGCGTATGCCTGCCAGAAGATGGTGGGCAGCAGGCTGAACCCGATGAGGATCCCCGCCACGCAGCCGATGATGCTCGCGAGGCAGCAATAGATGAGGTACTTCGACATGATGCGCCCCTTCGAGTAGCCGAGCGCCTTGAAGGTACCGATCTGCATGCGGTCTTCTTCCACCATGCGCGTCATGGAAGTGAGGGCGACCAGCGCCGCCACTACGATGAAGAAGAACGGGAATATGCCCGCGATGTCCTCCACCTTCTCGACGTTCATGTCGTAGCTGACATAGCTGACGTTCGTGCTCGCGCGGTCGAGCACATACCACTGCGCGGAGGCCGGGATGGTCTGCTGACCCATCATGTCCAACAGCTTGTTCAGCTCTTCGATATCCGCGTTGAGCGCCGCGCTGCGCTCCGTACCCACAGAACTCAACAGGTCTGCGTTTTCGAGCGAAAAGGACTTATATCCGTCCGTGAACATCTCATAGCCGTCCGACCCGACGAGGGAGACCCAGCAGTCTGTATAGCGCAGTATCTTCCCGCCGTTGTCGCCTTCTCCCGCCGTCGCCTTATAGTAGCCGTTGAGCGCGTCGAACAGTTCTCCGCCGCCGAGATCGGCGTTGTAAATGCCGTCGCCCGCGCCCTCCGCGCTGTCGTAAGCCTGGCCGTAGATGACCGTGCCCACGACGCCCGTGCCGATGGTCGATACCTCCCGCCCGTTTCTGAAATAGTAATCGGGCGAAGCGACGATGCCGACGACGGTATATTCTTCGAGGGCATAGACGTCGCCGTACTGTTTCTGCCCGCCCGCGGCGACGGAGATCGTATCTCCGACGGAGATGTCGGCAAAATAATTGCTGGAACGCTCGACGACGACTTCGCCCGCGGCATCCGGGTATTCCCCTTCCAGCAGTTCAAACTTATTCAGATAATCGCCCGCGCGCACGGAAGCAAAGTCAAGCCCCACGATCCTGCCCACGATCTCCTTCCCGCCCGCATTGACGACGGCATCGGTGGAAACGACGGGCATGACCTGCGAAACGACGGCGTTCCCGTCCGCGTCCTTTGCGCCTTCTATCGCCGCGATATCTTCTTCCGAGAGGCCGTACGCCCCCTTGACGCCGATATCGTACGCGGCGGAATCGCGCAGGTAGCCGTCCATTGAATTTTTCATATCCGGCGTCGCCTGCATGATCCCGATGAGAAAGCCGACGCCGAGCGCGATGATCGCCATGATCGCCACAAAGCGCCCGAAGCCCGTCTTGAATTCGTTTACGATGTTTTTATTGAATTTTCTCATACACCGCACCTCCCTGCAACAGGGCGAAAATCACCACTCTATGACGGATACGTCCGCAGGATTTTCCTGCACCTCTTCCGACCATACCTTGCCGTTTTTGACGCGGATGACCCTGTCCGCCATCTGCGTGATCGCCTGGTTATGCGTGATGACGATGACCGTTTTCCCGCTCTCGCGGCAGACGTCCTGCAAAAGTTTTAAGATCGCTTTCCCCGTTTCGTAATCGAGAGCGCCCGTCGGTTCGTCGCAGAGGAGCAGCTTGGGGTTTTTCGCGATGGCGCGCGCGATGGAAACGCGCTGCTGTTCGCCGCCCGAAAGCTGTGCGGGAAAGTTGTTCATGCGCTCGGAAAGCCCGACTTCCGCAAGCACCTTTTCCGCGTCCAGCGGATCGCGGCAGATCTCGGAGGCGATCTCCACGTTTTCCTTCGCCGTCAGGTTCTGTATCAGGTTATAGAACTGGAAAACGAATCCCACGTCATAGCGGCGGTACTCTGTGAGTTTGCGCTCGTTGAAATCGCTGACGCGCACGCCGTCGACATAGATCTCTCCGCCCGTCACTTTGTCCATGCCGCCGAGCATATTCAGCACCGTCGTCTTGCCGGCGCCGCTCGGCCCCACGATGACGCAGAACTCTCCCTTCCGTATGGTAAAGTTCACGCCGTCCGCGGCACGGATCTCGTTCGTGCCCATCGTATACACTTTTGTCACATCGCGAAATTCCACGAATTCCATATCTGCCTCCCCTTTTGTCACACATCGTCATGTTTTTTGCTGATGCGTAACGGGTTTTTATGACTATGGTGCTAATAGTTTTTATTGATAACTATTTACGTCTATATTATATGCCCGAACGGCCGATTTGTCAACATATGCCGTGTAAATTTTCTGTGAAAAAACGGAGATAACTTTTTTACGGATGCAGAAGGGAGCGGCGCATCCGATAACGGATGCGCCGCTCCCTTCCGCCGTATCTTTCAGGTACGGTCTTCGCGTCTGCGCGTAAAGCGCAGGATGCCGCCCGCGAAAACGGTATAGATGATCAGCCAGATCGCCGCGAGCGCGATGATGATATAGGTTATGATCGCCCCGACGCTGCGATCCCCCATGAAGATCGCGGAAACGAGGTTGAAATCGAATATGCCGTACAAACCCCAATTCACCGCTCCGAGCAGCACGAGGATGTACGATACGATGTTCGCAATGATCATTGAAAGTCACCTCCTGCACGCAGTATGCGCAGAGAAGGCGCGTTCTATGCTTCCGGAATGCCGAAAAAGCGGCGGATCTGCCCGTCCGTGAACGCCGCCATGTCTTCGCCGTTCAGCCGCGCCCTTTCCCACTCGCAGGTCAGGCGCACCGCGTCGCACAGGTCGGTGCGGGGGTTCCATCCCAGCACGGAGGCGATCTTCGCGCTGTCCAGCTGAAGGATCCCCGCCTCGCGCAGGGACGGCGCCCCCGCCGCTTCGTAGCTCCCGCTCCCCCATTCTTTGCAGAGCAGGCGGAGCACTTCTTCGTTGCGGGACGCCCGCAGCGGCCCCGCATTGTATGCCCCCGCAAGCTCCGCGTTTTCCGCCTGCGCCGCCGCGATCCGCAGATATGCAGAGAGCGGTTCGAGCACAAACTGATAGGGCCGCACGGACGAGGGGCTGCGCGAGAGGAGCGGCACGTTCGCCTGCGCGGCGCGGAAGAAATCGGGCACCAGCCGACCTTCCGTAAAATCGCCGCCCCCGACGGCGTTGCCCGCGCGCGCGCTGCTCACCGCGACGCCGGACGCCGCAAAATAGGTGCGGCGGTAACAACCGCAGACGAGCTCCGCACAGCTCTTGCTGTTGGAATACGGGTCGGCCCCGTCCAGCGGCATCTCTTCGGCGCAGGGCAGATTTTCTTCGCGGTATACTTTATCCGTCGTCACGACGAGCACGCTCCTGACGGAGGGACAGGCGCGCGCCGCCTCCAGGACGTTGACCGTACCCATCACGTTGGTTTCGTAGGTGAAACGCGGCTCGCGGTATCCCCTGCCGACCAGCGGCTGCGCCGCCAGATGGAACACGACCTCCGGCGCGAAGGCGCGCATCGCCGCTTCCAGCGCGGAGAAGTCGCGCACGTCACCGAACCCGCCGCGGGTATGCTCGCCGCCGAGCAGGGCAAACAGGGAAGGCTCTGTTTCGGGCGGGAGGGAATAGCCGCATACCGAAGCGCCGGCAAGCGCCAGCGTGCGGCACAGCCATACGCCCTTGAACCCCGTATGCCCCGTGACGAAGACGCGCCTGCCTCTGTAAAATTTGAGTTCTTCTGCCATTCTGCCTCCGAAAAAGGGCGTGCCGGACGGCGCGCCCCTGCCTTATTTCTTTTTTCCGAAAAGCCGTTTCACTGCCGAACGCCTGCGGGAGCCGTACGGAAACAATTTCAGCGAGATCCAGCGCAGGACGACGTTCCCGCCGCGCTTTTCCTTTCCCTTTTTATTTGCCGCAAGCGCCTCTTCCCAGAAAGGCGTGCCGCGCAGGGCCGCCCAGAATACGGGAGCATGGGCGGAAGCGGGATCTTTCCACGGCTGTTCGCTGCCGCAGAAATGCAGCAGCTTCGGAGAGCGCAGGGCAGCCTGCGCGGAAAGGAAGATCTCCTTCGGCGCAAAGGCGCGTGCCGCCGCCCCGTCGCTCCCCTCTTCTTCGGGAACGCAGTTCCATTCCGCGGGCAGGTAAGCGATCTTATCCCGCCAGGCACGGTTGACGGCATCGCAGCGCGCGTCGCGCAGCCCCGCGAAGAAGGGAACGCAGAGCAGCTCTTCCGGCAATTCCGCGCGCATGGCGGCGAGATCCATTGCGAGCACTCCCGCCTGCACGAACGCGCGGGGATCCGTAAGCCCGAGCGCCAGATAATAATCGCGGATGCGGGAACTGAACCCGTTGACGCTGCCGCAGCGCGCGCAATCCCGCACGCCGCCGCACAGCGCCCCGCCGAGGTCGGCGGCATACAGCGGCGAAATGTCCGCAAGGACGATACAGCCGTCGTCCAGCCACAGCGCGCGGTCATAGTGCGGGAAGGCATCCGCCAGAGAAAGCTGCATATACGCCGTGCGCGCATCCCCTTTCAGGGAGGCGACGCCCTGCCCGGAGAGCAGGCGCGCGGCATCGAAAAAGCGCAGAGAAATATTGCTTTTCCCCGCCGTTACGGCGCGCAGCTTGTCCTTATCCTCCGCCTTTACCCCGTCGCAGAGGGCGATGACGTCGCAATAGTTCCCTTCCGCGGCGCCTGCAAGGGAAGAGAGCGTGGCGGCGGCGAGGCAGACGCGCTCCGCGCGCACGGGCATAAAGACCGCCGCCCCCTTTCCGCCGAACGCGGGATAATACTCCTCCTCGGGTTCCGTGTTCTCAAATTGTACCGTGCGGCGCCTGCCGAAGCGTATCCCCCCGCGTTCGGAGAGATAGGCGCAGAACACGCCGAACAGCCTCTCGCCGAGATGCCCGGGCGTGCGCATCGCCTCGTTGCTGTACCCGAGGGCGGCCATATCCCTGCGTTCATAAAACTTGCGCAGGATGGAAAACAGCCATTCGCTGTATTCGAGGAAGAGCTCCCTCTTCATGACGAACATGTTGCAGGCGTACATATAGTGCCCGAACAGATATTTTTTCGCCGCTTTCAGGTACTGCGGAAATTCCTCGCGGATGATCTCCAGCACGGTATCGAGGTCTTCTATGTGCAGCGTGCCCGAACTTTTATACTGCCAATAGACAGACTTGACGTAATAGTTGAAGGGAACGGGCGTGATCACGTCGTATTTTTCCGCTTCGGCACGGATACGCGCTTCGTCCGAAAGCCCCAGCTCGCGGACGGCCGCGCCGTCCAGATAATCGCGCTTTACCATGCAGTAGGCGTTCGACTTCACGCTGTCGTCGAACTCGAAATAGCGGCGGTAATGCCCGAACCCGTAATAATCGGCGTCCTCGTACTTCCACGCCCAATATTGGGTGAGCAGTTCGCAGTACTCGTTCGCGCGTTCCGCCATGAACCTGTCTTCGTCCGTGCCCTTCCGCAGAAACTCCACGACGTCGCGCTGCATCACGGGCGTGAAAATATCGTTTTTCACCTGCGCGCAGGGCTTGTGACAGGAAATATAGATCTTTATCTTTTTATCTTCCATCTGTTCTCCGCGCACGGCCTTTTTCCGGCCGGCGCTCCCCTCCTCATCCGGGTCAATGGTGCGGGCGACAGGGGTCGAACCTGCACGGTTTCCCACCGGATCCTAAATCCGGCGCGTCTGCCATTCCGCCACGCCCGCATTTTGTTTTATTTTACTATATTTGAACGGAAATTGCAACGCAAAAAGAGCCCCGCGAAAAAAATAAGGAGGCAGCAAGAGCTGCCTCCCCGTATTTTCAGTCGCCGCAGCAGCGGCGGGAACAGTTGCAGCCGCACAGCGAATACTGGCGGATGTAATAGCACTCGTCGCAACAGGCATCGCTGCCCGCGCCGAAGCCCGTACAGCAACGCCTGCGCGGGCAGCACGGATGCTGCCGCGGACGGTCATCCGCACAGCCGCAGGGCCGCCCGCGCTCCTGCGCACAGCAGCCGTCCGAGTTTCCGCAGCAACCTGCCAGAGCAAGCCAAAGCAAGAACATATTTTTCCCCTCGTAGATAAAAGTCGGGAGTTCCCTCCCACTTTCATGCTATGCGGGAAAAGGAAAAACTGCTACTTTGAACCGTCCTTTTCGTTGAGGAGAACGGGCGCCTTTTTTCTCTTCAGCCCGCTGAAAAGAAGGACGGCCCCCATCAGCACGGGGAAAAACAGCCCGAAGGCGATCCCCGTGCGCAAATCGCCCGAAAAAGCGTCGGAGAGCGCGCCGACGGCGGAAGGGCCTGCCATACAGCCGACGTCCCCCGCCAGCGCGAGCAGGGCGAACAGCGCCGTCCCGCCGCGGGGCATCCCCGCAGAGGCAAGCGAAATGGTGCCCGGCCACATGATGCCGACGGAGAGCCCCACAAGCGCACAGCCCGCAAGCCCCGGCCAGGCGACGGGCGAAAACGCGCAAAGGGCATAACCGGCGATACAGCCGCCCGTGGCGATCAGCAGCGCGGTGCGCAGCGAAAAGCCTTCACCCGTGCGGGAAAACGCCACGCGCGCGATGCCCATCATCGCCGCGAACAGGCAGGGCCCGAGCAGATCGCCCACAGTCTTCGACACGCCCAGCCCCTCTTCCGCAAAGGCGGACGCCCATTGGCTCACCGATTGTTCCGCGCTCCCCGCGCAGATCATCAGCACCACAAAGAGCCAGAACGCTCCGCTCTTCAGAAGCGAAGTCACCTTCGCGCTCTCCCCGTCCTTCACGAGAGGATAGATCGGCACGAACAGAAAGAACACCGCGTTCAGGAAAGGGATCGCCGCCCACACGCAGGCGAGGATCGCCCAATTTTCCACACCCGCCAGAACGAAGAACAGGGTGGAAAGCGCCACGACGCCCACCTGCCCCCAGCTGTAAAAGGAATGCAGCAGGCTCATGACCGATTTCTTGTTGTCGAACGGGCAAGCCTCCACGATGGGGCTGATGAGCACCTCTATCAGTCCGCCGCCCGTCGCGTAGACCGCCGAAGCGATGAACAGCCCGACCGCGGGCACGGGCAGGATCTCCGGAAGAAAGGCAAGGAGCAGCAGCCCGATCCCCGAAAAGAGATGCGCGGCGACCGCACAGGGGCGGTACCCGATCTTATCCACGAGTTTTGAAGCGAGCAGGTCGACGAGGAGCTGCACGCCGAAATTCACGGTGATGGTCAGCCCGATCACCGTGAGCGAGATATCGTACTGCGAATGAAAGGTCACGAAAAGCAGGGGCGCAAAATTGACGACGATCGCCTGCGTGATGTAACCGATGAAACAGGCGGCAAGCGTATGCCCGGGTCTGAGCCTCGTCATAAAGCCGTTTTTCCTCCTCAGCCGCGCAGTTCTTTGACCATCTGCAGATATCCGAGCGGGCGATAGCCGAGGCGTTCATAGAGCGCACGCGCGCGCGTGTTGTCCTCCTCGACTTCGAGCCGGATGCGCGCATAACCGTTATCCGCCGCGTATTTTTCCCAATAGGCGAAAAACGCGCTGCCCAGCCCGCGGCTGCGGTACTGCGGCAGGATGAACAGCTCTTCCAGCCAGAGCGCCATGCCTCCCGCTTCGCGCGACCACGTCTTCGCGACCAGCCCGAACCCGACGCTCTCCCCGTCCTCTTCCAGCATACAGCCGTCCGCATACGCGCGGGAACGCATCATCTCTTCAAAAGTCTTTTCGTGATATCCCGCGGGGATGGGATGCAGGACGGCGGGAGAATCGTAAAACTGTGCGGAAAGGCGGAAAAAATCATCCCTGTCCCTCTCCTCTATTCTGCGTACCATAAAAACAACCTTTTATCTTTATTTCCGGGGAAAAACGTAGTATGTCCCGGCAGTGCCGGGCGCCCCCCGCGGCAGGCCCGCGGGCATAAAATGAGCGCCCCGCCGGAAGCGGGGCGCCCCTGTATTCCCTTTCGGGGAAATTACTTCAGCTCGGCGAAGTATTTGATGGTGCGAACCATCTGGCTGGTGTAAGAGTTCTCGTTGTCGTACCAGGAAACCACCTTGACGAGCGTGGTGCCGTCGCCCATATCCATGCACTTGGTCTGCGTGCCGTCGAACAGGGAGCCGTAGGTGATGCCGATGATATCGGAAGAAACGATCTCGTCCTCGGTGTAGCCGAAGGAATCGGAAGCGGCAGCCTTCATCGCAGCATTCACGCCGTCTTTGTCGACCTTGCCCTCAACGATGGCGATGAGCTGGGTGAGGGAACCGGTGGGAACGGGAACGCGCTGCGCGCAGCCGTCGAGAACGCCGTTGAGTTCGGGGATGACGAGGCCGATCGCCTTCGCCGCGCCCGTGCTGTTCGGGGTGATATTGACGGCGGCAGCCCTCGCACGGCGCAGATCGCCCTTGCGATGAGGCCCGTCCAGCGTCATCTGGTCGCCGGTGTAGGCATGGATGGTGGTCATGTAGCCCTTCTTGATCTTCGCGTACTTATTGAGCGTGTTCGCCATAGGCGCGAGGCAGTTGGTCGTGCAGGAAGCCGCCGAAATGATGGTGTCGGTGGGCTTGAGCGTCTTCTCGTTGACGCTGTAAACGATGGTGGGAAGATCGTTGCCCGCGGGAGCGGAAATGACGACTTTCTTCGCGCCGGCGTCGATGTGCGCCTGGCTCTTCGCTTTGGAGCAGT
>ERZ1643249.2679-NODE-2679-length-16393-cov-5.855735_pt1 | contig 16393 bp, 4 predicted proteins | sample MGYA00579263_ERZ1643249 | MGnify/ENA primary metagenome ERZ1643249 (study PRJEB29033, sample SAMEA4952264) | chicken gut metagenome | biome: Broiler Chicken; feature: Gastrointestinal Tract; material: Caecum | place: Ireland | collected 2018 | study: Broiler...
CTCTCATTTTAGGTGTAAAATATTTATATAATTTAAAATCCTTTTCTTTTTCAAATCTTTTTAATTTACAATTTTCATCTTTTAGTAGTCTTAAAATATATTTTGGATATTTCTTTTCTTTTACAACAAACGGATGTATAAAATACGTATATTGATAGTTTATCTTTAGTTCCATGTTTATCACCTTTTTTATTATTTTATTCTTGATTATAGTAGTTCATATTCATATCTCTTCCTAAATGCCACTTTCCGATAAAATCAACGACTAAATAATCATCTAAATTATATGTAGGTTCTTGTATAACTTCGCCTTTATTATTAATTGCACCCCATTTTCCATCTTTTTTTACTGCTGCAAATCCATATTCATTTTGTTCTGTTGCATCATCATAAATATATTCTACCACAACATTTCCGTCTTTGTCTACATATCCATAAAGATTATCTTTTTTGTCTAAATATAATGTATGATTACTTAAAATTTCTGTTTTATTCCTTTCTTCAAATCTAAAATTATAATATTTATATTCATCATCTTGTCTTAATTCAAAATAACCTTCATTTGTGTTCATTTCAATTAAAATTCCTGTTTGTCGTACATCAAAGTTACTATCTAAGATATTACTGTTGAAACTTTCATCTTCTGCAACATAAATATCTCCTGTTTCGTTATAAGTAATAGATTGATAATTAAATGGCACTTTTTCATTATTGCTAACATCAACAATTCCTTGCGTTTCTCCCTTGGTTGCAATAAAAGTATTTGCTTTTGCTTCTACTAAATTATCATATTGCGCTTCTATTAAAACTTCTCCTGTTAAACTCATAACACCATATTGTCCGTTTGAAATATAAATAACACCTTGATCTTTGGTTTTTAATATTGCTGATATTTGTTCAAATCCTTGTGTTAAAACATCTTCTCCATTGTTATTAATCACTTTTTGACTGCCATCTCGTGTTACTACATATAAATCATTTCCATACACTTTTTCAATTTCTTGGTATTGATTTTGTATAATTACTTTTTTAGAAGAATCTACAATTCCATATAATCCTGTATCATCTTTTACGATATAACCATCTCTATTTGTCTTTCCTAAGTTTGTAATTTCTGCATAATTAACATCTAAAATAATTCTTCCTTCTCTATCTGCTACACCATATTTTCCATCTTTCTGAATTAATAACGCATTTTCTACACCTGGTATTGCTTCTATGCTATCATACTCTGTATTTAATATGGCTTCTCCATCAAAATTAATAGCTCCCCATTTTCCATCTTTTTGAACTTTTAAAACATTTTGTTCATACCATAGATTGTTATTTTCATCATGGTTACTAATTGCTTCAATTTTTGTATAATCTGTAAAAATTTCTTGATTCTCACTATTTAAAGCTTTTGTTGAATATTCTCCTGTATCAAAATTCACATCATATGTGCAAAGAAATATATCTGTTTTATTATCTGGAATAATTATCATTTCTTCATAAGAAGGCTCTATTACTGTGTCTCCATTTTCATCTATGACACCCCATTTGTTGTCTTTATATGCCGCAAAATATGTTTTGCTAGAAATTTCTCCTCTATTACTTTCTTTTTGAAAAATCCCTCTTATTATAAATATAGACATAATAATGACGACAAATGCTAGAATTACCGCAAAAACTTTTTTCATATTTAACTTTCGTTCCTCATATCTTCTTCCTCTACTCATACATTTGTTCCTCCCATTTATCGTAAAATTCGTTTGTTTTTCTTTTGTTTATGTATTTACTTTTATCCGTTGTAGTATTTTTATTAATCCTTTTTCATAAATTTACACACGATGACACTCATATCATCTTTTGTCTTTCCAAAATTGTTGTCTATTGCTTCATTTAATACGATATCTGCTATTTTTTTTGTATTTTTTGTTTCAATATCTTCTAACAGATATTTTATCCATAATTCTTTGTTTTTGTATTCTATATTAGAATCTAATATACCATCTGTACACATAAGCATGATTTGTTCACTTTGTATATCTGTATCAAATACTTGTATATTATCTTGATTAATCATTCCTGCTGGAAGTGAATTTGATTTTATAATCTGTATTTTTTTATCTTTCTTAATATATGTTGGACATGCTCCACTCTTTATAAATTCAATGGTTCCTTTATATAAATCTATAATAGAAATATCCAATGTTGCAAAAATTTCTTCATTTTTACTAATTAGGCTAGAAGTAATTAATTCAATAGAGCTATCTTTATCAAATCCAGATTTTAATAAATTTTTCAACATAGTTAATGCTTGCATACTACTTTCATTTGCTTTTCTTCCTGTTCCCATTCCATCACTTAATGCAATCACATATTTTCCATCTTTTAATCTTGTATTGATAAAGTTATCACCTGAAACTTCACTTTGATTTTTGCTAGAATCTGCTGTTGCAAATCCAATCACATATTTGTCGTCAGAAATGTAAATTAAGTCTGTTTCTGTAGAATTTTCATCATTTAAAATAATCTTTTCTTTTAAAATTTTCGTAAGTATATCTTCAATAATACGATTATTTGCTATCTCTTGAAGTAATATATGAACAATGTATCTATCTTTTTTGGTAATAGCTACTTCGCTTACTTGTATTTCCTTTTGTTTTAGCAATTCAATAATTTCAATTTCTTGTTTTGTATAATTTTTTTCTTTAACTGCCTCTTTTTGAATATCTTTTGCAATTCCAGAAATGACTTTTGAAACACCTATTAATTGTGTTTCCATATTTTTCTTATTTTCTTCTAGTTTTCTTTGCCAAACAAAATTATTTTTACTTACTTTATAAGAAATATTTAATATTCTTAAAATCTGTAATATATTTTCTTCTAAATATCTACTGATTTCTTTATCATCAAATCCAATAATATAACTATTGCAATTTGCAAAGATTTTTAACAAATCTTCTCTTTCAATTTCTTGTTTTTCTAATAATAAGTTAAAGATTTCATCTACAATTTTTCCCTCTGCATTTGCAATATCTTCATATAATAAATTATCTTTATATGGTTCTAAATTATTTAGTAATTCATTAATAAATATTTGCTTATTTTCTTCTTTTTCTTCAATAGAGAACTCTTTTTGAGTATCTTTTGCATAAGAATTTGCCATTTTTTTAATGGTTTCAGATACATTATTCAATTTTTCAACTGTCTCTTTTTCTCTTGTCAAACTTCTTTCTCTTGATATTGGCAAAAGCTTTGAATTTCCCACAAATTCTTCTATATCAATATTAATGTTTTTTGGTATTGCTAGTAAAATAATAGATGCCAATAAGATTTCTTTGAAATAGATTAATTCTACTGTGTATCCATTTGATGCATATGCCAATATCACATTTCCTATACAAAATCCAACAATGACACCAATTCTTCCAAATCGATTTAAGAATCCTGCTACCATACCAGAAATTGCGTAAGCTGCTATAATAATTGGTTCTCCTCCTGTAATAATTCCAAGTGTCACACCAATTGTTACACCTGAAGTTGCTCCTACTAATACACCATTTTTCCAGCCCAAAATTAATACAATCAATATACTAAGTATGTTTCTAATTGAAAATCCTAAAATAGATATATCTGAAAAAGCACTTACGGCTATCGCTAATAGAAGACTTGTCCCTATCACTTCTTCAATTGAAAATGCCTTTTTTTCTCCTAGATTTTCAATAACTGAAATAGAGTTTGCAAATATTTTATAAAATGCAATGGCAATAATTGTATATGTTATACTTAACAATATGTCATAAAATGTAAGATTTGAAAATAATGCTTTTATTATTTGTATGATAAAAACAGCTATAAATATGTTTTTACCTACTTTGATTTTTTCATTTCTTTCTTCTTCGTTATATTTTGGTTTAATAATGAATAAGCTAATAAAAAATACAAGACTTGTTAGAAAATACTCTAATCCTCCACTGACACCAAATTTTATAATATTTCCTATTAAAGATACAACTGTTACTCCTAAAAGTGGAATAGAAGATGAAAAACATGCTCCTAATATACTAATACTGAATAATGAAAATTCTCCTCCTATGCTCACTAATGACAACATGAATGATAAAATATACATTATGATATTGTTTCGTTTAATCACTTCTGACCATTTATTAACAGTTTCTTTCTTTCTATCTTGCACTGTATATTCATTTATATTTTGAAACATATTCACATACCACCTTTTCTTAAATATATGCTATATTTTACTACTTGTCTTTTGTGGTTTTTGTCTTTTTTAGTAAGTAATTACTAATAACTTTTTTACAGAATATACTGTTTTTTGGTTCTATATATTTTTTTATTCCTTTTTTTGTTTTTTTATGCTTTTTATTTTATTACAGAATGTCAAAAAAAGCAATAACTTTATTTTACAATTTCTTAAGATTGGTGATGGAGATAAAATTACCAAAAAAAACATTCCTATTTAGGAATGTTTTTTATTTACTACTTTTTACTTTTTTAACACTTTCTTTTTGATGATTACAACACCTAAGCCAATTACGATAAGCATAACAGCTCCTACAACTCCATATATCCAATATACTTTATTTTCACCAGTAGGTGGTGTAATAGTTACTTCTACCTCATCATCATCTAGTTCATCACCTGTATATGTATCTGTGTATGGATCATATGATTCATTAGTTGTTGGGTTATAATTACCAGGAATTGAATCATATGTCTTTCTTCCTTTTAATTCAATAATTTCTATATCATTTTCATATGTTAAATCATCTGTTGAAGTTGATAATAGTTTTGATACTACCATACTTGTATCTACAGATTCTGAACCAGGTGTCATACCTTCGAATATTGGATTTGCTAAATGTATAATATTTTGACGACCTTTTACCTCATCATAAATCTTTTCCGCAAGAATTTTATCTTTGATTTCTGATTCTTTAGCTTGTATATCAATTCTTTCCCAGTTATTTCCTTCTGTTGATTGTAATATTAAGTCTTCAGGTAAATAGTCGAACATATCTACAACTGTTGCAATCTTCCAATCTGCATTTCCTGGTGGTACTGTTCCGTAAATATAGTAATCATCATTATTATAGTCAATTTCGCAATTACTATTATCTACTGATATTTCATAAGTGATTGTTAATGTTGAACCTTGTATAATTTCATTATCAATTTCAACATACACATCATCATCTAATACTCTAACACCTGATAGATTTTGACTTCTTGGGTCTCCATTTATCAATTCATTACCATTTGGTAATGCAATTTGTATATTAGATACTTGTTTATCAACAATTAGAGATTGTCTTGGTCTTTCTACAATACCAAAGTCGATATTATCAAATACAAATTTTAAATCTACACCATATCCACTTGTATTATCTAAGTTAATATCATAATCTAATTTAATATCAAACATTCTCGTATCTGCACTAATTTGTGTCACTCCTCCAGTTGTTAGTGCGGTTTCATAATTAATATCTTCCTCTGCATTTCTATGTTGGATAATATTTTCTATGATTGTTCCATCTGATTTCATTCCTATTGTATCTTTTGCATCTGATAGTCTTTCTACACCTGCAATATTGCTTGTTTCTCCTCTATACCAGTAATCTGTCATAGCATTTGCATTGTCTTTACTTCCCTTTCTGTAAATAGTAGATTTATAATTATCTATATCTACATTTTTTACAGTATTTCCATTTGTATCTACAATTACACTATTATTTCCATATGTATATCTTAAAACATATTTTGATGGTATCACGCCAACTAAAGAATACTTTCCTTGTCTATCTGTTTCTACTATTGCATCTACCACTCTATCATTTGCTCCGTGTTTTTGATATAACTGAGCTAATTCATATCCTGTATCTGTAACTGTTAACAATTCTACCTTAACATTATTAACCACGTTTTCTGCACTTTCATAGGTACCATTACCTTTTCTTTCTTTATCATATCCTGTTAATGCTAGTAACTCTTCTCTAGCACTATCTTCCCATACAGTACCTTCAATTACCCTTCCTTCTTTTACGTTAAGAACTAATGAAGGTGCTTTATCTGTATCATCTTCGATTGTATCCGTTATATTAATTTTACCATCTACATTCTTTGGTTGAATTGTGTCTGGAGCTGAGTCTACATCAATTCCTGCATATGGTGTTCTACCATTTGCATCACTATATGAAGAGTATGATGCTACTTCTGTTACAGAATCTAATGTCAATTGTTCATTTAATATAGAATTGATTGCTTCATTATTTAATTGATATGTAATGTATAAGTCTTTCGTTTCTCCAGGGGCTATTAAATAATTACTTGTTTGTATATTGATTCTTCTTAAACCATTTTGGTTATACCTATCTGAAGAAGTTGTTAAAGTATTTCCTTTATCATCTTTTACAACAATATTTTCATATCTTTCATCATAGTAATTTGCTAATGTGTTTAATCTTGTATATACACTTGATTCATTTGTTATTTTTACCATATATGTTACATGTATTTGTAAACTATCTTCATTATTTTGGTTATACACAATATCTGATGAGTATACATCTCTAGAATATGAATTTTCTAGATATTTGTTTGCAAATCTTACACTGACATTAAATGGATCTCCACCAGCATAGTCTTCTGGGTTTTCAAATCTTTGTGCATATTGATATGTATGTGTATATCCATTTAAACTAATTTGTACCTCTTGCATATCTTCTAGTACAAATAAGTCTGGCATTGTTCTCTCTTCTACACCTAAGTTTAATCCACCAATTTCTTCTACTGAATTCTTTCTAATTGAATCAGCTGTTAAATCTGTACAAAGAGCATTTGATGACCTTTTTGGTGTCACTGCTTGAATTTTATATTGATTATCTACTCCGGCGATTGGATATGTTTGTCCTTGATATCCATATCTTACATTATTACCATAAATCACTTTACTTTGATGATTTTTTGAATCATAATTGTATCGAATATTATAATTTCCATTAGATGCTTTTCCTTTACTAATTGTTGAAAAATCATCATTAAATTCATCTCTTCGTGTTGCATCTGATGCTTTATTTGTATTACTACTATACCTTACAACTTCCATCCCTAATGCATTTGTTTCTTCTGTTCTGTCAAATTTCGAATTAATTCCTATTGATTGATAACTCATACCATTATATTCAAATTCTACATATGCGCCTATTAAATCATCAATTCTAATTTTAGTTGCATTTGGATTTTCATCATAGTTACCAAAGATATATTCTCCATTTGCATTAGTTGTTGTTTCAGCAATTACTTGTCCATTAGATTTCTTTAATCTAACTGTTACATATTGTAATCTTTTATCTGCTGTTCCACTTTTCCATACAGAATCTTTTGTACTATTTTTTCCATCTGTCTTATCTTCCCAAGCAAATCCTGATACCTTAATATATTCTCTCCTATTAGTTGCTCTCACATTTGTTACAGTTTCTCCCGCAGTTACTTGTAAGTTAGAAGTTATGGTTTTTGGTAAGTTTTCATATCCGAAATATGGGTTAACAGTTTCTATTAATTCATATGTTCCTTTGTAAATATAATTAATATTAATTTCTCCATTACTATTTGTTCTAATCGTTGATGGTGAACTACTATAAACTGCTTCTCCTGAACTATTAACAGATACATATTGTCCTGCTTTTTTTCCTGATGTCATTCTTAATGTAAATCCTACATTACTCATCTTCTCTCCTGTATCGGCATCTGTTTTCGTAATTTTTAATTTTCCATATACTAATTCATTTGTCAAGTTTGCTGTTCTTGGCTCACCTGCTACTACTTCTGTTCCTGAAGAAATGGTGATTGGCACTCTTTCATATCCATAATATGGATTACTTGTTTCAACAATTTGATAATTACCTTCTAACATTTTATCAATTTCTATACGACCATTACTATTCGTTGTAACAGTAGTTTTTGAAGTACTATATACCGCATTTCCTGATCTATTGACAGAAACGTATTGTCCGTTTTTGTCACCACCTATTTTTCGAATTGTAAATTGAATATTTGATAATGTCTTTCCTGTATCTTGATCTGTTTTTATGATAATGAGTTTACCATAAATTTTCTTATTGGTTACATCATATGTTCTTACTTGTCCGCCTGTAAGTGTTAAGTTAGATGTAATCACTTTTGGTGTATCTTCATATCCATAATTTGGGTTATATGTTTCTGTTAATTTATAGGTTCCTGCATATAAGTAATTAATAAATATTCGCCCATTTCCACTAGTTGTTAAATATTGTACACTTGAACTATATACAGCGTTTCCATTTCCATCTAATGAAACATATTGCCCTGCATTTGTACCTCCTATTTTTTGTAATGTAAATTGTACATTTGACATTGCTGAAGTAGTATCTTCATCTGTCTTTCTGATTAATAAATTTGCATATTGTTTTCTATTGGTTACATATTGTGGTGTTACTTGGCCTGCATTGACTACGATTCCACTTGCTACAACGACTGGTTGCTTAATATATCCAAAGTAAGGGTTCACACTTTCTGTTAGTTCATAAGTTCCTGCATATAAACTATTGATAATTAATTGCCCATAACCATTGGTTCTCATGTCTATTGGACTACTACTATAATATGCATTTCCATTTCCATCTACTCCGACATATTGTCCAGCTTTTGCTCCTGAAGTCATTTTTAATCGAAATCCTACATTTGCTAATGCGTCTCCTGTATCTGCATCTGTTTTGTTGATAATTAAGCCTCCGAATAATTCAATGTCTGTGATTTCGGTTGATGCTGTATCTGTTGTATTCTCTACACGTGATTCTGATGTAAATATTGTTTGCATTTCATCAACTCCGTGCGTCTCATCTGTCAATCTTAAAGTCCATATTTCTGAAATAAGATTTTGTATATTAGTACTCACACTTGCATAAATACGATTTATTTTACTAATTCCTTGGTTTGCTGGTATTAATATATAAAAATCTTGACCTGATTTAGCCGCATCACTTGCATTTGCATATACTTCTAATGATGTACCATTATACTTTCCATATAAAGCATTAATCCAATTATTGTTCTGGTCATAAACCTCAACACTATCTAATGTTCTCGTATATGTCCAATTAAATGGTCCAATTTTTATATATGCTGTTCCCCAATAATCTATTATTTCCTTTGTTAAATTGTTTTTATTTGTATTATTTGTAATAGATGCCTCTCGTTGACTTTTCCATGCATTTACATAATTTCTTGCACCGTTTTCATATGGTAAATATTCTTCATTACCAGTACTTGTTGGAATTGTATAATCATTAGCCGCTGCCCATTTTGGAAAAAATCCATATACTGCTTTTTGAATATTTGAATGATAAACAGGATGTTCTCCATAACTTGAAAGATCACTTGGTTCAAAGGCTTGATTTAAAATCCATGCAAGCATCAAATTTTCATCATTTTCATGCTCTGCTAGCTTATGCTCATCATCATCATAATTATTTACATAAAACGTGCTGTGCCTTCCTTCTATTCTAATATAATTTTGAACAGTCCATGTACATCCTTCTGTTGCACGTTGCCCTTGTTGCACACAAAATGTATAGTCCATACCTAATTTTACATCCCATCCTTCAGCTTCCCAATCTTGTTCATTAATAGAAAGAATCCCTGAATTCATTCCAAAATCAAGCCTCTTCGCTTGTGAAGGTATCTGTATTAGGATTAAGGTAGATAAAAATACAACTATAATTAATACTATTTTCTTTGTAATATTCATATTCTTACCTCCTTTCCCTAATTTCTACATCTAAAACTTTTTTCTTTATAATATAAATACCAACTGCAATAATGGTTATTAAGCTTAATGTTAAGCCCACATACATAACCACTTCACCTGTGCTAACACTAATAATTAAGTCTGCTGAACTCATATCATTCTCTCCTTGTTGTCTATTTCCTGCTGTTGAATTAATATCTGTAACACCTCTACTATTGTAACTTTCTGCTAATTCTGCCGTATTAGTATAAGTTCCTGTTTGACTGTCTGACATTGTTTTGGTTAGAATTAATGTTACACTTCTTGCTTCATTAGGAGCAATTTCTTCATTTGTTAAAGAGGTATTTGATATCATATCTCCGTTTTGCATCCATCCTTTATTTAGTTCGCTATTAAATGTAAATCCTTCTGGGATATAATCCACAATACTTCTTGCATATCCAGCTATTTCTCCTACATTTGTTACTTCTATTGTATATTCTACAACGACTGTAGAGTTTTTTAGTAAATTAGATCTTAATTCTATTTTCGCAAGTGATACATTATTATAATCATAAACTACAGAATTTCCACCACCTGACACAGCTACTTGTGTAATATATTTATCTAGTTTCATATCAAAGATTTGTGTTTGTACAAGCCCCATATTTATATTACCAATACTGCTATCTGTTATGTTTATTGTATCTGTCACACCATATGATTTATTATTTCCGTTTATTGTCATTGTTCTGGCAACTACTTTTGAATTTGAGGCATTACTAACGCCACTTTGCATATATGCAGTTAATTTATATAACCTTGTGTCATAATCAAATGCAACTAAATAACTTCCTCTTGTAATTCCTAATAATATATAATCTCCATTTTGATCTGTTGTTGCCTGTATATTATTTCCTGTCGCACTTTTTGCAATTTCTCCTGTTGTTATATCTATTAGATATACATTTACATTTGAAACTTTTTCTTCATCACTTTGCATTTCTCCATTTTGGTTTCCATCTAACCAAACATTTCCTCTTATTTCATATTGTCCTTCTGGATTTTCATTTCCTCCACCTGGGTCATCATTTCCATCATATCTAATTAAGTGAATAATTGTGTTTGACTGTTTTTCAATCTCATCTTGAACAGTTAATGTGGCTGTATTAGAAATTTGTATTGTTTCCTCAGCAGTTCCATCTTTTACTACTGTTCTTATTTCAATGATTGCTTGTTGATTATCTTGTGTATCTAATGTAATATTATTAATTTCTACAACATTATTTTGTATTTCTAAATCTAATGATTGTCCATTTAATATAACTCCTGTTATATCTAATTGTAGTGGAATTTCATCATGTACACTAACAACCTTATCTACTGAATTATGATTCGTTAAAATAATTTGATAATTAATTTCATCTCCTGCTGTTAAATATTCTCCTATTTTATTTGCCTCTAAATCAATATCCACATCATTTTCGTCATCTGGATTTTCTTGTTGATAATCTATAATATGGTTTACCTCTTCTGTTGTTTTTTCTTCTCCTTCAATTGCTACTGTTGCTGTATTTACAATTCTAACTGTGCCTGTATTATTGATGTTTTCTGCAACAATTGTCCTAATTTCGATTACTGTTTGATTATTTTCTCCTATACCTAATTGCTGGTTTAAAATTTCTACCATATTGGGGTTTTCACTTAATTCTTGTGCTTCTCCATTTACAATCACTTCTTTTACAGTTAATTCAGATGGTATTTGATCATAAATATAAGCATCTCTTGAAACTGTATTATAATTATTTACTGTAATTGTATAATTAATTTCGTCTCCTGGATGTACATATTCTCCTTCATTATTTGCTTCTAATGTAATATCTACATTTTCAGTACCTTCAATCGTCTTATATTCAATGACATGTTTTACTTCATTTGTTATCAATTCTTTAGATCTTACATACACATTTACATGGTTCGAAATTTCTATCACTTCATTCGCATTTTCTTTTTGATTTACGACTGCTCTGATTTCTACAATTGTTTCTTGTCCAGCAGTAACAGGAACGTCTGTCATTGCTATGGTATTTTGATTTAAAATGCTTTCTTGACCAGAGGTCACAGGAACTTCTGGTGTTTCTATTGTATCTTGTTCCTCATCAAGTTCTTGTGCTTCTCCATTAACCAATATCTCTTGCACAGTTAATTCAATTGGAAGAACATCATATATATATACCATTGTATCTCTTGTATTATTATTTTTGATTTTTAATTGATATGTAATTTCATCTCCTGGTTCTAAATATTCTCCTTCATTATTAGCAGATAGTGACACATCAAAATGGGTTAAACTAATAATATTTTCTGTCCAAAGATTTGAATGTATTTGATCTGATTCTTGTGTTACATCTACATATATGTCAATTACTTGTATTTGTTCTGTAATATTGGTTGCACCAAAAATTGCATTAATCACCACTCTGCCGTTTGCTTCTATTCTATCGATTGTCAATACATTAGACTCAATTGTCTCTCCTTCTGGTTCTTTGAATTGTTGTGATTGAAATATAAATCCGTCAGATGCATTCCATGTTAATTGTAGATTTTCTTGAGGTTCATTGGTCATATTTTCTACAATAGCTTGATATTGGATAATTGCCCCTTCTACAACCTCTACTTCATCATTTAGTGTTGATTTTATACTAATTCTTACTTTTGCATCTTCAACTATATTTCTTAATTCTGCACTTTCTTTTGTAATTCCATTGTATTCAATTGTTGATTTTCCTGTTAGAATAGCTCCAACTTCTGTGTCACTTTTTACTCTTACTTCATAGCTTGCTTGTATACTTTGTCCTATAGGTAAGTATTCTATTGTCATTTCATGTTCTTGTTTATCAATTTCTTGATAATATTGACCTGTATAATATTGATAATCTTCTATAGGTTCAACATAAACTGTTCCTTCTGGTATTTGCCCTTTAATCATAACATTGCTAACATCTTCATTTCCTGTGTTACTTACTTGTACTATATATTGAATAACTTCACCTTTTTTTACAGTATCATTTTCTTGTAGGTTTTGATTTCCTAATTTAGCAGATAAGTTAACTTGTAATTCTGGACCTTGTCCTGTTGTTAATGCTAAATAGTTAGCTTCTGCTGTATTTGTCACAGTTCTATCTTCATTTGCATATTGTACATAATATCCTTGATATGCTGTTTCATTATATTCCATTTGTGAATCTGTTTGCACAGTATATTCTACATCTACTGTATTTGCTCTGTTCATTTCTGGAATCATAATTAAATACTTACTTGCATCTTCTGGTCTTTCCATAGACCATCCATTATTTGGATCTTGTAAATCATTTGAAGCATTTGCATTATTTGTGTAATAAACAGCTTGTCCTTCTATATTTGTTGTAACATCTGATGTTAATGTCATACCCATGTTATTTTCTAATGTTTGTCCATTTTGATTAACAACATTTGAATCTGTTGGTAAATCTCCTACGATAGTAACATCTTTCATATTATCTTTATTTACAATTACTTGTGATTTTACTTTATAACTTCTATTCGTATCACTTGGCAATAATGTAACTTGTTCTGTATTTGATTCTCCTACCGTTTCTATATTTAATTCTTCTATAGAATTTACCATAATAACATCTTTTGGTGTTATGATATTCATTGTACCTTCTGTAAGTGTTTCTTCTCCATCATTTACACATTTCACTTGAACTTTTTCTTGACTATCTGTTGCTTTATTATTTAGTTTTACATTTAATTTTAGGTTTAGAACGGCACCTTCCACAATTCCATCTTTATAATTGCTTTGTTGTCCTTCTATATAAACTCTAATCACATTATTTTCAATTTCATAGTTACTGATATGTAATTCCTCATCATATAATAATTTAATGTCTTCTGTTGGTGTTATACTTTCTACTTGATTTGGTAATATAATCTCGATATATGGATTGTTAAATAGTTTTTCTGTAGGTTCATTTGCTTTTAGAGTTACGTTTATTTCTAATTCATTTTGCTCATTCGTAGTATCTAATTGATCTTTACTTGTTTCTAGTGCAATAGTTGTTTTTGGTTCTTCTAAATTTATACTTGTAACTGTTTCACTATCATTTACAATAATTTTTTCAGATAGCCTTCTAAAACTTTTGATTTGTTCTATATCATAATTTATATTTGTATCAAGATGTTTTATATTTGTAATTTGTAATACACCTATTTCTTTTGGTGTAGTTGTATGAAATTTAATATTTCTAACTAATGTATTAGCTCCATATTCTATTCGAATATCTCCATTTTCATCTGCTTCTGTGGCATTATTAATTACATATATAATTTCATTATTTTCATCTAATACTTGGATTTGCCCCTCTTCTCCAAGTATTTTTATCATGTTTTCTTTATTAATAATGGTAGTATCAAAGAACATATATTCATCAGCTGGTAAAGTACTCTCGTCTTCTAATATAAAATTTAAATCACTATTATTTATGTTGATTTCTGATATTTCTTGCAAATTTGAAATTTCTACATTATATTGATCTGCAAATCTAATGTTCTCTTTATTTACAGAATACATATGTCCTTTAGGTATTGGATTACTCATTCTTCCTAATACACTAACTTTATTTCCCATTAGATTTATCGTTGCTTCATAATCATTTTGACTGCTAAATATATTAGCATTATCTACTAATTTCATATTTACATCTACTCTTGAATAGATCGATACTTCTTGTACGGCAGTATCCATATATCCACAAATAATTGTATATTCTGCTGTATTGTCCATTACATTTTGGCTATTTAAATTTTGAATAAATAATTGTCCTTCTTCCATTGCATAAGAATATAAATTGTCCTGTAATTTTTGACCATTGTACAATACAACTGCTGTATTAGGAAGTTTATCCATAAGTTTTGGCACACTTACATAGATATCTTCCTGTTCTTTGCCTGCAATATTACTACTTTCTATCCTAACTTTTTGTTGCAACAATACACTACTATCATCTACAGGTAAATATTTTTCTATTTCCTGGCTGATAGCAATATCTACTGTCGTTTCTTGTGTCTCGTTGTTATTAGCTTCGTCAGCAATAACTAGATGAGAGCCAAATAATAGCAAAACTATTGCAAACATAACTGCTATGAATAATGATTTTTTGTTCTTCCAATACGTACTCATATATTTTCCCCCTATCTTTTATATTTACTTTAGCGCGAATGTTTCATCTTTTCAATAGGAGGTTTTTGGAAATTTCTAAACTACATTTTTTTCCTTTAGGGATGCTTACTTCTTCATTTTATGACATTTTTTTTATTTTTTTGTTTCATTTTTATTACAAATTTTTCTTTTTCTAAATTTTTTTCGTCATTCCCTTATTTGCGTATGTCCAATTGGGGACGTTTCTGTTTGGGACAAAAAAAAGAGAGTCCTAAAACTCTCTTTTTATTCTATCTTTTTAGTACTTTTTTCTTGATGTAGAAAATTCCAACACCTATTATAATACATGCGATTATTCCAATGGTTATTGGTAAAATATAATTTAAGTTTTCACCAGTATTTGGTGTTATAATCACAATCTCTGCCATATCATCATCACCTTCTATTGCTGGTCCTGTACCTGGTACATAGTTACCTGGTGTTGAAGTGATATTTGATCCTCCTGGTTTCTCTACTTTAACAATTTCTGTCTCATTTCCTAGTTCAATATCTTCTGATGATGTTAATAATTTAGATACATTTAGCATAACCGTTGCACTTTCTGTTGGTTGTAAATCATATCCTGCTAATGCTTCTGTATAGAATAATTTTGCCCCATCGATTGATGTTGAATTTCTAACCTCTTCTGCTAATGAAATCCTACTATCATCTTTTTGTATTGCTTCCCAATCTGGGTTACTTGCTGCATCAAAATCCCAATCACTGTCTAGATAATCTATAATTGCTGATGGTGTGATTGTTATAACATCACCTTCTATGATACCATATTTATAATAGTTTTCTGACATATAATCTAATTCACTATTATTTGTTGCTTTAATTTCATATCCAATTTCTAATCTTGAACCTTGTATTAACTCACTATCTAATTCAAGTCTTACCATTCCATTTGCTGGTGTTGAACCTGCTGATGGTGGTAAATATGTTACATTTCCTGTTTGTCCTTCTAGCTGTCCATCTTCTGTTATTTGTAAATCTACTAATGGTTGGCCATTTGCTAGTGTAAGTTTCATTCTGCTTACTCTCTTATCCAATGATATATCTTGTCTTGCTCTTTCTACAATACCAAAGTCAACATTTTCGATTCTATATACATATCTATCTCCATAAGATGCTGTGTAGGTTGTGTCATATTCTACACCTATTCCTAAAGTTGGTGTTGTAGAATCCATTTTGTTGATAGTGATTTCAGTTGCATTTGTGATTTCGTTTAATTCTTCATCAATTGCTAATCTTGTATCATAATCATCTATTGCATCTGTCCATCTTGTTTCTACATCTGTTTTATACCATTCTTTATTTGCAACATTTGCATCATATCTTTCTTTGTCATATACGGTTCCTTTATAGTTTTGTACTGT
>ERZ1643249.2696-NODE-2696-length-16331-cov-8.045466_pt1 | contig 16331 bp, 15 predicted proteins | sample MGYA00579263_ERZ1643249 | MGnify/ENA primary metagenome ERZ1643249 (study PRJEB29033, sample SAMEA4952264) | chicken gut metagenome | biome: Broiler Chicken; feature: Gastrointestinal Tract; material: Caecum | place: Ireland | collected 2018 | study: Broiler...
AATTGAGGACCCCCGAAAAGCTTCGTAGGCGTCTCCGTCGTGGGCTCAATTTATTCTAAATATAAAATCTCCGACGAGATTGGACGGATTGTATGTTTATAAGTCTGGATGCTAATCAAATGTTAATAATTTAATTTTAAATATATTGCATTTATTTTATATTTTGTGTTATAATTTGATTGTACAAAAATATAAATTGATAGGAGGTTTTTTATGGGTTGGATTATTTTAGCTATTGTAGTTGTACTTATATTATTCATTATTAAATTATACAATGATTTAGTTGGTTTAAGAGAAAAAGTAAAAAATGCTTGGAGTCAAATTGATGTACAATTACAAAGAAGATTTGATTTAATTCCTAATTTAATAGAAACTGTTAAAGGTTATATGGAACATGAAAGTGAAGTTTTAACTAAGGTTACAGATCTTAGAAGTTCTTGGGCAAATGCTGAAACTGTTAAGGAAAAATCCGCATTAGACACTGAACTTTCAGGTGCATTAAAAACAATTATGGCTGTTTCTGAAAATTATCCAGATTTAAAAGCAAATCAAAACTTTTCTCAGTTACAAGAAGAATTACAAAATACTGAAAATAAAATATCTTTTTCTAGACAATTTTATAATGATATTACAACAAAATATAATATTAAATTAGAAGTTGTTCCTTCTAACATAATTGCTTCATTATTCCACTTTAAACCTGAAGAATTATTTGAAGCAGAAAGTGAAGAAGCTAGAAAAAATGTTAAAGTAGATTTTAGTAAATAAGTTTTAAAACACTGCAAATAGTATGTTTGCAGTGTTTTTTATTCTATAATTTAATTTGCTATTTTTTGTAGTTTAGACGAGCAATGCTCGCCCCTACAATATTTGAATTGTGCAAATTTTATTTTTTTTCTTTCTTAAATATTCCTGATATTTTTAATTTTAAATCTCTTAACTTGTATGCACATTTTTCGAATAAGAAATATATGAATTTATTATATACCTTATGCATGTCCATAAATTCTACGAAATCTGCATTAAATCCTTTTTTAAATCTGTATAATCCTTCATTGTAATGAGTTTCATCTGTTGCACAAACACCTCTAAAATCATAGCAATCCATTTTGCGTTCTATTGCTTGTTTTATCATTTCCCATTGTAATAAATATGTTGACATTACATTTCTATGCTCATTTAAGCTTCCTCCATACAAATACCACTCTTTATTACCATAAAATATATTTAATACACATGCTATTGGTTTTCCTTGATAGTCTGCAAATACTAATTTTAAATGCTTATTATCAAAACTATCATATAAATGCTCAAAATATTCTTTTTTTCTAATAAAAAATCCATCTCTAGTTCCTGTTGTTTCTAATATGTCTTGGAACTGTTGTAAGTCTTCTCTTTTTCCTTCCCTTATTGTTACTCCTTTTCTTGTTGCTAATCTTATATTGTATCTTGTTTTTGAGTGAAATGCTGAAAAGACTTCATCTTCCGTTTTACCTTTTAAATCTAGCCTAAATACATATCTTGGTTGTAATAATGTATTTACATCTTTAATTTTTTCTTCTACTTTAAAGCCATACTTTTTTGCCATATTTTTAAATTCATTATTGCTTGCCAATATATCTGGATCCATTTTTAGCATAAATGCTTTATATTTTTTTGCTAATTTATCTGCCTTTTCTATAAGTTCTTTAAAGGATTTTTCATCGTCTAGGTCACATACTGGTCCTCTTGGTGCGTACATTATTGAATAATTAATATAAGGAAGTTTTCTTATTAATATACTTAAAGAGGCTTTTATTTGCCCTTTTTCATCTCTTACTACTATTATTTCATTTTTCCAATCACTCTTTACTTTTGCCCACTCTAAAGATTGAGCATAATGTCCTTTTTCATGTTTTTCTAAGAATTCATTATATTCTTTTTCATCAATCATTTTAAATTTTCCTTTCAAATATTTTCTGTGCATTTTTATATGTTTGTTTTGCAATTTCTTCCACTGTTAATCCTTTTATATCTGCTATTTTTTGTGCAATATATTTTACATTTCGTGAATCGTTTCGTGTTCCTCTTACAGGTTCTGGGCTTAAATATGGTGAATCTGTTTCTATTAATATTCTTTCTATTGGCACGAGATTAATAATTTCTGCTGCATTTTTTGAATTTTTAAATGTTACTGGTCCTGCAAATGATATATAAAATCCTAATTTTAACGCTTCTTTTACTAGTTCTCTATTTAGTGGGCAACAATGAAATACTCCTCTTTTTTTACATTCTATTTTCTTTAATATATCTATTGTATCCATCACAGCTTCTCTTGTGTGTATAACTATTGGCAAATCTAATTTATTTGCTAATTTTATTTGTTCCATAAATATTTCTTTTTGCTTTTCTTTATTTTCTTTATTCCAATAATAATCTAATCCAATTTCTCCAATTGCAACTACTTTATGGCTTTTAGCTAATTCTTCTATGTCTTCTATATAGTTTTCCTTCAAATCTTCTATATCATTTGGAGACACACCCACTGTTGCATACATAAATTCATATTGATTTGCTATTTCTATTGCTTTTTTTGAACTTTCTAAACTATATCCTGCATTTATTATTGTTGTTATTCCTGAGTTATATGCCTCTTTAATTATAGTATCTCTATCATCATCAAATTTTTCATCATTATAATGTGCATGTGAGTCTAATAATTCCATTTTCTCTACCTCTTTAAAATTTTAGAGACGGTTTATAGTTTTCCGTCTCTTTTATATAAACATTCTATGTTCTTACATGTTTTCGAATTACATTTCGTTTATTAATTCATCTATCGTTTGTTGTTGATTCTCTAACATTTGTTGCTCATTTTCTAACGCTTCTTCCACACTATCTGCTGCTTCTGATGCCTGGTCTAATAATGTTGTTGTTTGTGATGTCATCATTAATTCTAGTAATCCATATAGAATTTCATTTTGTTGTATATTTTCCATAATTTCCATTGCATCTTCTTCTGTTAAACTATTTGCATCTATACTATTTGATACGTCTCTTTCTTCTATATTTGCATTATAATCCACATTATAATTTATATTTAGAGCAATTGAACCTTGATCTTCTATATTCATTTCGAATTTAATTGTGCCTTTGTTTTCATTTTCTTCATTTACTGTAATTGACATAAGTTCAGTTGCTTCACTTACTGATGTAGATTCTTCATTTAAAGATATTTTTACTGTATATTCTTGTTCTGAATTTTTTTCTAATTCAAAAATTATTGCTTCATCATAGTCTTTATCTATCATTAACGCTTCTGCTTTTACTAATTCATTTTTTAATCCTTTTGTATATACTGATATATCTACATAATTTTCTGTTTCATCTGAATATTCCATTTCTATTCTTAAGTCTTCTATTGCTTCTTCTAATTCTGGTATGTTTTCATATTCATTTATTTTATTTAGTATTTTTATTGCTATATCTAATATGTCGTTTGGTGTTAATCTTAATGTTGTTTTTAGGACATTTTCATCATTTAATTTTGTTTTTTCTTGTGTAAGTTCTCTTGAATTTACTTCATCTATTAATATTTGTTTTATATCTTTTAGTAAGTTTTCATCTACTTCTACTGCTTCTGTAGCTGTAAATATTGAAGATAAATCTACACCTTCTAAGTCTGCTTCATTAAATTCAATATATTTACTAAATAAATCATTTAAATATGCATACATTTTATTGTCTTGCACTAATAAGTCTACACTTATTACTTGTTCTCCATCATAAGTTGCTAATAGGTTTTCATTAAATATTTTTTTATCTAAATCTGTTTCTAATGTAGCTTTTAATTTTATTGCTTTTAACATTTCATTTACTGCTTTTATTTCTGCATCTTCTGCATTAATTTCTGCTGATAATTCTAATTCCATTTTTGCTTTTCTATAATTTTCTGTTTTTACCATTTGGAATGTATCTTCTATTGTTTTAGCAAATATTTTCTCTGGTTTTCTAGTAGAATTTAAATATATAATTCCTCCTACTATAGCTCCTATTACTAACAAAAGTACTACAACAGTAATTATAATGCCTACCTTTTTAGACGATTTTTTCTCAAAATTTTCTTCCATATTAATATCCCCCTTATGATTTAATTTTTACATTTTATCATATGCATAATAATATCATACTTACACATTTAAAGTCAATCTTTTTTCACACTTTTAAATATATTATCATACATTAGTATAAATTTATTGGAAAGGGTTGGTATTTTATGGGACTTACCAAAAATTCAACAGGTTCTAATGTTTCTGAACAAGACATTTTTGAAAAAGCTATTGGCTGTGATTATACTATTGCTATTACTGGTAATCCAAATGTTGGTAAAAGTACTGTTTTCAATGGTTTAACTGGCTTACATCAACATACTGGTAACTGGCCACGGTAAAACAGTTTCTAATGCAGCTGGACTTTGCAGCTTTCAATCAAAAAACTTTTTGTTAGTAGATTTACCTGGTACATATTCTTTAATGTCTAGCTCACAAGAGGAAGAAATTGCTAGAGATTATATATGTTTTGGTTCTCCGGATGTTACTGTTGTTGTAATTGATGCTACTTGTTTGGAGAGGAATTTAAATTTAGTTTATCAAACTATGGAGCTTACACCTAATGTTATTGTTTGTGTAAATTTATTAGATGAAGCTAAGAAAAAAGGAATTTTTGTTGACTTAGAAAAACTTAGCCTTCATTTAGGCGTGCCTGTTGTTGGAACCGTTGCAAGAAAAAAGAAAAGTTTAAAACAATTGCTTTCCTTAATTAATGATATGGCTGTAGGTAATGTCAAAGCTTCACCTCGACTTGCTAGATATTCTAATGATATTGAAGATGCTATAGATACTTTAACTCCTAGTATTGTTAAACTTTTGCCTGATAAATATAAATACATAAGTAGATGGATTGCTTTAAAGCTTATGGATAATGACCCTAAAATATTAAATTCTATAAAAAAACATCTATCTATCGAATTGTTTTCTGAAGAAATAATAGATAAGTTGTTTACTATTAGTTCTGTTATTTCAAACATAGCTAATTTTAGGAACACTTTAGTTTCATCTATCATTCAGAAAGCTGAAGATATAAATAAAAAGGTTTGTATTTTAAGAGATAAAAACTATAACATACGCGATAGAAAAATTGATAAAATACTTACTTCAAAAAAATTTGGTATTCCAATAATGCTACTATTTTTATGCCTAATTTTTTGGATTACTATTGTTGGTGCAAATTACCCTTCTCAAATGCTTTCTCATCTTTTTGGAATATTAGAAGAAAAGCTTATTTGGATTTTTAATTATTTACACAGTCCTTTATGGCTAAAAAGTCTTTTGATTGATGGGGTTTACCAAACATTAGCCTGGGTAATTGCTGTTATGCTACCGCCAATGGCAATATTTTTTCCTTTATTTACCTTTTTAGAAGATTTAGGCTATTTACCAAGAATTGCTTTTAATTTAGATAAATGTTTTAAAAAGTGTTGTACTTCCGGGAAACAAGCGCTAACTATGTGCATGGGATTTGGTTGTAATGCAGCTGGTGTAGTTGGTTGTAGAATTATAGATTCTCCTCGTGAACGTTTAATTGCAATTTTAACTAATAATTTTGTACCTTGTAATCGGAAGATTTCCTTTTTTAATAACAATGGCTACAATTTTTATTGGAACTTTCTTTTCAAGTTCTTTTTCATCTTTTGTATCAACTGTTTCTGTTTTATTATTAATTTTATTAGGTATTTTTCTTACACTTTTAATATCTAAAATTCTTTCTAAAACCGTGCTTAAAGGTGTTCCTTCATCTTTTATTTTGGAGCTACCACCTTATAGAAAACCTCAGATTGGAAAGATTTTAGTTCGTTCTTTACTAGATAGAACATTATTTGTACTTGGTAGAGCTATTGCTATTGCTGCTCCTACTGGCTTAGTCATCTGGCTTTTTGCTAATGTACACTTTGGAGGCATTTCAATATTAACATATGTTGCTAATTTTTTAGAACCATTTGCAAAGCTTATTGGTTTTGATGGATATATTTTAACTGCTTTTATTTTAGGATTCCCTGCTAATGAAATAGTTCTTCCTATAATTTTAATGAGTTACATGTCAACCGGAACATTAGTTAATTTGGAAGATACTTTTGCAATTGGTAAAATTCTTACTGAAAATGGCTGGACTTTGCTTACTGGAATAAATGCAATGATTTTCTCCCTTTTGCACTTTCCATGTAGCACTACTCTTATGACTATCAAGAAAGAGACCAAAAGCATTAAGTGGACTTTACTAGCCTTTGCTCTTCCTACTGTTTGTGGAATAATACTTTGTATGATTACGACTGGAATTTATAATATATTTTTCTAATATTAATTTAACTTGCATGTTAAAAAAGTCAGTTGAATTTATTCACTGACTTTTATGTGATTTTATATTTTTATCAATACTAAACTTAAAAATATGTATGCATATCTATAAAAACTATTTCTTTTTATTTTTGATTTCATATACATATATGTTTCTTTTATAGCACTATATTTATCCATAAATGTTACTATATACGTTTCTTTATGTTTTGGGAAAGCTATTGTTACTGGCCACATGTGTTTTACTATAATTTCTTGCTCTAGTTCGTTTAAGTTAAATAGCATTAGTGCATTCCTTAATGCTATTTTTGGATGAGCAAAAGCATGAAGTCCATGTATTTTGGATTCTACATATTTTTGTCTCCAATCATATAAAAACAAATCATGTAGCATTGCAGCACGTGCTGTTGATATGTAATCTAAATTTAGCTTTTTAGCAATTACATAACTATAATATGCAACATGTAAACAGTGTTGATAACAAGATGTATCGCAGTGCTGTCTATATTCTTTCATTTTCTGTACAGTTTCATTATTAATTATATCTGATATAATACTAAAAAATTCAGTTTTATTCTTTACAACTTCTCTCTCAGTTTGTAATATAATTCCCATTTAAATTTTATCTCCTTTGTAACTTACAAATTTATTATATCATAAACTGATTTAAAAAGCTACTAATTTGAAATATTTTTAATTTTTATATGTTACCATTCACTCTAAAAGAATTTATAGCACTTTGTAGCAAAAAGCAGAAATTATATGTTCTTTTCGAAAGAAAATAATCAAAAAGCCTGCTGCTCAACTCGTGACCCGCATTGACCTTTTGATTTTTTCTTGAGAAAGAACATATAATTCCTGCTTTTTGCGGATTATATGTCTTTAAGTCTAAATGGTAACTTTTTATATGTTACTAGATAAAGTTCGAAACTTTAATAAGCTGGAAGAACATATATTAAAATAAAATTATGGTATTCCAAGCTAACGGGTATTCCCCCGCCTCAAAGGGCTGTCATACCATAATTTTATTTTAATATATGTTCTTCCAGCTATACTCAAAATCGAACTATCTTCTAATGACTTTTATATACATACCAAGATAACATTTTTCCAAAATATTTTTTCATGAATTCCATATATTCTTCTTTAGTTACTCGTTTTTTATCTTTGTTATAGCAAAGTGTTTCATATATTACACCAGCTTCTTTTATAGTATAATTCAAATCATAAAAACCGCTTTTTTGATAAAACTGTTTTCTTTTTATCCTTTGTTTATAATTTTTGCTATTTTTGTCTATCTCTTCAATATTTAGGATAATTCTATGATTATTATATTTTTCTTTTATTAATTCTAAAACCTTACTGCCATAACCTTGTCCCCTTAACTTACCATCAATTGCTAAATAGAAAATAAATACAATATCGTTATGATAAATATTATATGATAATCCTATAAATTTTTCATTGTCATAAATCCCATAAAACTTTACATTTTCTTTTCTAGCTAATGTTTTTAGTAGCCAGAACGGAACTCTTTCCTCTTTTGGAAATGCTTCATTATATAATTTTTTTATATTTTTATTAGATTGTTTATTATCTTTTAAGTCAATAAAATTTAATGTAGTCATGTTTATATCTCCTCATTGTTATTATTCGTACTTAACTTTTTCTTATTCTATGCTTTTTAAACTCTCTATCATGTTTATTTTCTTTAAAGAAAAATGTATTATAAAGTTAACTATAATTGAGAATGTTGCTGTTATAAGTATTGAATATAGATAACTTAATGGGTGTATTTGTCTTATGAACCTAAAGCTTTCGGTTTCACATGTTGTTATTATGAAGTGTGTTAAAAAGTACCCTACAACTAATCCCACAATTATTCCAATAATCGTAAATATTATGCTTTCTCTGTTAATATATGCATCTACTTCTCTATCATAAAATCCTAATACTTTAAGTGTTGCAAGTTCTCTTTTTCTTTCACTTATATTTATGTTTGCTAAATTATATAATACAGTGAAAGCTAATATTGCTGAAGATAATATTAAGATTACTATTACATAGTCTAAAGCTCCTAACATATCATTTACAGTTTCTATCATAGTTTCTAACATAGTTACTGAAGTTATATTTTCATTTTGTAAAATTTTTTCTACTAATGCATCTTGTTCTTCTTTTGATAAATCTGCTAAATTTGTCCAAAGTACATTTACATCTGTATCGCCTATTGTTTCATTATATGTTGCTTTTGATATATATGCATAGTGATTTATATAGTTTTTAACTATTTTTTGGACTTTGAATTTATATTCTTGGGTTCCACTTAATATTAATGTTATTTCTTCTCCCTCATGTATATCTAGTAGCTCTGCAATTTTTTCTGTTATTATTATTCCATTATCCTCTAAATGAACTTCTTGTTCTTCTAAATCATATAGTTTACATACTGTTTCAAATTCTTTTGTATCTTCTGGAACTATTATATTAATTGATTTTTTGGTTCCGTTTTTTTCTATTTCCCCTGTTTCTGCTGTAACTTTTACTATGTTTGTTATTTCACTGTTTTGTTTCAAACTTTCTATTGTACCATCTACATCATTATCAACATATATCATACTGTCATATGTGTGTATTGTTCCGTATTGTTTTTCTACTATTTGTGTTATTGAATCTCTTATTCCAAAACCTACTAAAATTAATGCTGTACAACCTGCAATTCCTATTATTGTCATTAATGATTTTTTCTTATACCTAAATAAATTTCTTACTGTTACTTTTCTTGAAAAGCTTAAATGGTTCCATATTATTTTAATTTTTTCTAATAATACCCTCTTGCCTGATTTTGGTGCCTTAGGCCTCATTAGATTTGCTGGCATTTCTTTTAACTCTCTTATGCTTACTATTAATGTTGCCCCAACAATGCAGATATATGCTATACCAAGTCCAATTATTCCATATTCAAATCTAAATGGTGTCATTAGGTTTGGTACCTTGTATAATAGCCCATACGTGTTCCAAATTATTGTTGGGAACAAATAGAAGCATATACTCATTCCAATTAGTCCACCTAGTATACATGCAATTGATGCATAGCTTATATATTTAGATAAAATACTTAAATTTGAATAACCTAACGCCTTTAATGTTCCTATTTCTGTTCTTTCTTCTTCTATCATTCTAGTCATTGAAGTTAAACTTGTTAGTACTGCTATTGCATAAAATACTATTGGAAAAATGCTAGCTAAATTTTGTATACTTTCTATAGCTTGTAATATACTACTATATCCTGTATTATCATCTCTTGTTTGAATATACCATTTGTTTTTTTCTATATCATCTATTTCTTTTTGTGCATCTGCTATCTTTTTCTCTGCATCTGCTATTTTTGTATCATATTCTTGTTTTGCAGTTTCTAGCTCTTGCCTTGCTGTTTCAAGTTCGGCCTTTGCTGAGTTTATTTGTGCTTGTGAATTATTTATTTCATTGTTTGCTGAAATTCTTGAATTCTCTACTTCTTGCTTTTGTGCTTCTAGTTGTGTCTTTGCTACACTAATAGCTTTCTCCATTTGTGCTATTTGAAGCTGTCCTTCTTCTGTTGTAGCTTGTTCGCTTTGTTTTAACGCTTCCAAAGCTGCTTCATTTTCTGTTATTTGAGCTTGTGCTTCAGCAATTAATTGTTCTGCTTGTGCCATTTGAGTTTCTAAATCTCGCTTTGCTGTATTAAGTTTATTTTGATTTACATTAATTTCATTTTCACCATTATTAATTTTATTTTGTGCATCATCTATTTTTGCTTGTGCATCTGCCTTTTCTTGTTCGAATTTTGCTTTTTCTTCATCTAGTTTGCTTTGTGCTTCTCCAACTAATTCATTGTATCTTGCATTTTCTCTTTCTGTTTGTATTTCTTTTATTTTGTTTTCTACTTGTTCTACTAAGTTTTCATACTCATCCTTGTATGTTTCTAGTTCTTGTGCTCCTTTTACTTTAGCATATATTGTAGTATAATAATCGAAATTAAATATATCTTTAGCAAATATATAGCAGTTTACTGTTCCTGTTCCTAAGCTTGTATTTCCTCTCTCATTTGAAATGTATAAAGAGCTTTCACATATTCCTACTATTGTTAGTTCTTTTTGTACTACTTCTTCTTCGTCTGTTTTTATAATTATTTTATCCCCGATATTATACTTGTTATATTCTAAAAACTCTTTTTCTATTAAACATTCTGTATTGTTTTCAGGCATTCTACCTTGCACTAGATACGGGGTATTTACATTTTCATTATATTCAATAATTTGTGCAACATATTCTTTTCCAGCCATCTCGATTATATAATCTTTATTTTGTACACCATAAGCTTTTTCTATTTGCTCTAGTTCTTCAAGTTTTGTTATATCTTCATCTGTTAGCCCTAATGTTGCTAAAATACTTATGTCATAAGTTTTTGTATCATCTAAGTATTTATCTAAAGTGTCCTCCATATCAGGACTTGCAGCTGTTAATCCGGCAGAAAAAGCCAACACCTAATAAAGCCATAAAAAACATGGATAAAAATCTTTTTTTATTTTTTGTTATTGTTTTTAAACTGTTTTTTAACAATGCTTTTTTCATAACTCCTCCTACCATTCAATATCATCAATTGATGTTGGGTTTTTGTTTAACTTTGTTTTTTCTGCCTGTCCATTTTTAAAATAGATTATTTTATCTGCCATTGGTGCTATTGCTGTATTATGTGTTATTATAACAACCGTCATTTTTTCCTTTCTACAAGTATCTTGTAATAATTTTAATATCTGTTTTCCTGTTTTATAGTCTAGTGCTCCTGTTGGTTCATCACATAGCAATAACTTTGGATTTTTAGCTATTGCTCTTGCTATTGCTACTCTCTGTTGTTCGCCTCCAGATAATTGTGATGGAAAATTGTCTTTTTTATTTCCTAATCCAACTTTTTCTAATATCTTTGATACATCTAAACTATCTTTGCATATTTGTGTTGCAAGTTCTACATTTTCTTTTGCTGTTAAATTTTGAACTAAATTATAAAACTGAAAAACAAAGCCTACATCTTCTCTTCTATATTTTGTAAGCTCTTTATTTTTTAATTTTGTTATTTCTTTATTATCTACAATAACTTTTCCTGATGTTGCTGTGTCCATTCCTCCTAGTATATTTAAAGTTGTAGTTTTTCCTGCTCCACTTGGACCTACAATTACTACTAATTCTCCTTTTTCTATTGTAAAACTTGTGTCTTTTAATGCATCTATAATTACTTCTCCCATTTTATATTGTTTACCTATATTATCAAATTCAATATATGCCATGTGTGTTCACCACCTAATTTTAGATATTACTTTAATAATACCATATTTTTCCTTAAAAATAAATTAAAATATAATGCAACATATAATCATCTTACATTATGCAAGATGATTATAGTTATCTTATTATTATAATATTTTACATATGCTTATAATATGTTGTCCCTTGATATTCTGTTCCTTTATAATAATATATTTCATGACTTTGTTCATTTATAATATATATATTTCTATTGCTTATATTTCCCCCTCCATAATTTAATGTAATATTATATAATTGACTAACATCTATCTGATAATAAATGTCATTATCTCTAGAGCTTGCTTGTGCACCTAATGTTGATTTTACATCTGCAATCGGATCTCCTTTAACAGGAAGTGTTCCTTTTTCATTATAATATGTCATTACCTTTGTTTCTAGTAATTCTATATCTGCACACATATAATTATAGTTTCTTATATCTGTTCCTGTATCCATATTTCTAATTGACAGACTAACTAAAATTGCAAGTACTATTATAGTTACTATAAGCGTTATTAATGATATACCTTTATTATTCTTTAATATATTTTTCTTCATTAGTACCCTCCCATATCTCATACTCTACTATATTTATTTTCACACTTAATTAGTAAAATGTCAAGTATATTTTTAAATTATTGTAAGTTTGTTATTCTCTGCAAAATTTTCATTGCCAATGCAACAGCTTTTTTTCTAAAAATATTGTCTTTTTCTCGTTTTGTAAATGGTAAAATAATATGTAGGAAATTGACAAAGAAAAATGTCGGTTTTCCTACATATTTTTTGTGTTCTCAAATCATGATATAATATGTTTATGTCAACAAAAGGAGGTGAGAATACAGATGATATGTGATAATTTAGACAGTCTACTAAAGGAGGTGATTAGATTGCAGATTAAACCAAACTATGCACGGTATAGCCAGAGCATTAGGTTGTGATTGGAGAACTGCTAAAAAGAGGTATCACATACAGAAGCAAATTGAAGAAGGGTTACCTTTACCTTTAAAATCTTCTTCTTCCATATTAGATCCATATACCAATATTATCGATGCCAAACTTGAAATTGCAGGTATTACAGCATCAGCCATTTATCACTTTTTGCTAGATACTACTGATTACAAAGGTAAATATGGACTTGTTAGAAATTATGTAAGGAAGAATAAAGATAAAATTCCAAAAAAAGCTAATATTAGAGTTCCCAAAATTGCTGGTAAGCTAGGACAGGTTGATTGGAAAGAAGATTTTTCTTTAACTAACAAAAATGGAGAAGTTCTAACTTTCAATATATTTCTTTTTACTCTGCCATTTTCAGAAAAGAAATATTGTAAATTAACCTTAGATAGAAAACAAGATACTGTAATAAATTCTTTAATTTATGCTTTTCAGTATGTGGGTGGCATTCCAAGAGAAATATGGTTTGACAATATGTTGACAATTGTTGATGCTTTTAAGATGAATAAACATGATAGAGTGAATAGTAAAATTAAACAATTTTCCAAATATATGGGATTTAAGCCAATCCCTTGTAGACCTAGAAGACCAGAAAGTAAAGGAACTGTTGAAGTATTTGCGAAGCTTACTGATAGACTATTGGCATATAGCAATGAGTTTGAGACAATTGAAGATTTAGAAAATATACTTGAGAATTTTAATAAAAGTATAAATGAAGAAGTTTCACAAGCTCATAACCGTGTTGTGAATGAAGTTTTTAAATATGAGAAAGAATATTTACTGCCTTTGCCTAGTAATAAAATTTTTAGCTCCTACCTTTCTAACCGCCAGACTAGAAAAGTAGCTACTGACGCTATGATTTCTTTTAAGGGCAATAAATATTCTGTTCCCGTAAAGTATATCGGTTCCGACTTAAATGTAATCGAAAAGGATAATATGTTGTATATATATGATAACATAAATTTAATCCGTTGTCATCAAATTGTGACCAATAGTCCTTTTAATTACAATGCCGAAGATGTTAAAGATATATTAGTTAGTGACTTGCTTAAAGGTTCTACTCCGAACTTCATATCTAACAATTTAAGTCAATATGATACTTTTTTGTAATGGAGGTAATTTATGAAATTTAAAGATGTTGTAGATAATTTGAATATTCTAAAACTAGATAAAATGGCAAATTGCCTTTCTGAGTATGTTGATAAAGTTAATTCTGAGAATATTCCTTTTTTAGAAGCTTTGTATCAACTTACCAAACTAGAAATTGCTAATAAAGCCGAGCGTTCTTCTCAGTTCAATATTAGAATTGCCCACTTTCCATACTATAGAACTTTTGACGATTTTGATTTTTCTTTTCAACCTTCTGTCAATAAGGAACAAGTTCTTGAATTAGCTTCTTTAAGGTTCATTGAAGAAAAGAAAAATGTATTGTTAATTGGTTTTCCTGGTACTGGGAAAACTCATATTGCAACTGCCATTGGCATTGAAGCTGCTAAAAATAGAGTGAGTACATATTTCATTTCTTGTCATGATTTGATTTCTCAACTTTCACTTGCTCATAGTGAAAACAGATTGGTTGACAAGATTAAACAGTATAACAGATATAAACTGTTAATTATTGATGAAGTTGGATATCTTCCTGTAGATAAAACTGGAGCGAATCTATTGTTTCAACTTCTTGCTAAACGTTATGAGAAGTATTCCACTATTGTAACTTCTAATCAACAATTTTCAAAATGGGGAGAAGTTTTATCTGATGCTACTTTAGCTTCTGCAATCTTAGATAGATTACTTCACCATTCGTATGTTTTTAACATCACTGGTAATTCTTACAGAATTAAAGATAAAATTTTAGAAAAGAGGGATAATAATGTTATATATTAAAGATATATTTAAAGCTTGTGTTTGTAGCTTTTGTGAAAATATTTATGAATATGATTCTATTGATGAAAAGGATTTTATTGAATCCCTTAAATCATTTTGCAATGAAGTAGATTTACAAAATTGTTTAGAAACTTGTACTTTTGAAACAAATTATGATATTGAAAATATAAATAATATTTGTGATAGTTTGTCAATTTCAAAGTATAAGAATTTTGAAATAAATGATGTTATAGATACTTGCAAGAATGCATATAAAAATACTATTGAGAAAGACAAGACAATAAATACTGAAGCATTTGTTGATAATCTAGCTAAAGAATCTACTAAAGCAGGATTTTAAAAGAGGGGATTTCCCCCTCCAAATGCCTTTGTCAAAATCCTACATATTTTTTTGTCAAAAACCTACAAAAATTCTTGACATTTACACTTTCTAATTTTTTACAAAATTAGAAAGTTGCACTCAAGCGCACAGAGATGTTGCGATTCACATAGTTGCCGTCTATATAGCCCTTGTCGAAGTAGGGGCCATAGGCGCGGTTCGTATTCTGCTGCGCCGACGACCAATAGTACTTCTGTAGTCCGTAGTTTTCATAATTTCCTGTGTCTACACCCATTTTTGTATATGCAAAATCTCCAAATGCTGCCCATTCTGCCTTTGATGGTACAAACCATGTTGGGTCACTAATATTGCCTACTGCTGTTTGAATTACCCCCCACATATCGAAATATCTTACATTAGCATTTTGTGCACCATATCCACTACTATTCCAGTTAGCTATCATAACTATTGTGTTTTGTTTTCCTTCTCCAAAGTCATTGTAATTTGCTGATATTATATCTTTCAAATTTCCATATGCATCATCATACCAGCAATAATCTGGTCCATTTCCATCATTAAAATCTTCTAATGCCATTACATAAAATCTATCTGCTCCTTCGCTTCCTTCTATAGCTGTTAATACAGGCTTTGTCCATTGGTTTCCAAACCCTGTATAGCTTTCATTGCATACTTCATATTGCTTTAAACCTTCTGTTACTGGTGTATATTCATAATCACTCCAACCTACTATATCATTATTCCAACTGCCATTTGTATGTTCTGTATCTGCTAAATCCACATAAATTATTCCGTCTGGTTGTTTATCTCCATCTACGTCTGCATAATATCCAACATATGATTCGCTTTCTGGCACACCTTCTGGTTCTACTTTTTCTGTTGTTTGATTTGCTGTTTTATTACTTGTTTTTCCTGCTTTATCTGTTACTGCAACTCTTAGGTTATATGTTGTTCCATCTGATAATCCTGTATATTTGTATGTGCATGTTTCACTGCTTGTTACTGTTGTTTTTGCTGTTGTATAACTACTTGATGTTGATAGCTTGTATTGGAATTGATAACTATATATTCCTGATTGATTATCTGTTGCACTTGCACTTACTGTTATACTTGTTGTATCATATGCTGTTACTGTAAAGCTACTTATTGTTGGGGCTGTTCCATCTTTTATACTTGCACTTGCATGATTTCCATGGTTTATTCCGTCTGTTAGTCTTGCATATACTGTATCTCCATGTTTTAATCCTGTTACTGTTCCTCCGTTTGCTATTGTTGTCCATGTTCCAACTATTGAATTTACTTGATATTCTATTGTATAGCTTGTATTTGTGCTTACTGTTATACTTGCTTTGTTACTACTCCATGTTGTGCTTCCAAATGTTATTGCTCCTTGTTCTAGTCCTGATGTTACTTTCTTTGTTGTTGCT
>ERZ1643249.2699-NODE-2699-length-16325-cov-6.237001_pt1 | contig 16325 bp, 14 predicted proteins | sample MGYA00579263_ERZ1643249 | MGnify/ENA primary metagenome ERZ1643249 (study PRJEB29033, sample SAMEA4952264) | chicken gut metagenome | biome: Broiler Chicken; feature: Gastrointestinal Tract; material: Caecum | place: Ireland | collected 2018 | study: Broiler...
CAAGGTCAATTACATTGCCGACGACGAAGATGTTTGTTTTATGTGCGCAAAGGAACGCGAAAAGAACAAGGCGGAGGAGTCTTCGGAAACGGAGGACAATTGGACCGACGAGTTTGAAGCCGCCGAAGCAGACGACGAGGAACCTTTGTCGCTGGAGTGCCTTAGCGACGAAGAGCTGGAAGAAGATGAAGAAGAACAGGCCAGTGCCGAGCCTGACGATTTCGATTTTTCCAACGTCGACCCCAATGATTTTGAAGAGGACGACGATTTGGATGACGAAGATGATGAAGAAGAGGACGACGAATAAAGAAAAACGCAGCTTGACGGCTGCGTTTTTTATAGTCATTTGACGATTATCATTGCGGTAAATATGGTTTTTTCCGCCGTTTTTCCGCAGAATTTAATTACATTATCCTCTTTTTTTGCGTACATTTGCATCTTTTCGCTTTCCTTACATTCATTGATATAATCTATTCTGATATCCGTAATTTCGCACGATTCCCAAAAAGACGACGGAAAGCAGTCGACAATGAGATACGCGTATTTGACATTGTTGACATGGTGATTGAAGTCAAGGTATGACGTGCGCATTATCTGTTCGTAAATAAGGTCGTCGTCCGAAAGCTGAATGTCCTTAACGGTGGGAAAAGAAGTATATATCTTTTCGGTTTTGTGCACCATGTCGTGAGGATAAGATTTAAGCGTGCTCATGGGACGCAGCTTTCGGGTGTCTCCGTCCAGTGCACACCATTCGTTTTTTCCGCTTATAAGAATATTGCCGTCAAGGTCTTTTATATAATTCTGTCTCTCGCTGCGTATTGCCATGGGTTTAAGAGGATATGTGCCCACAACAACCGGTTCCTCCCAGCCCGGCAGACGATTTATGTGCAAAAAAGTGCGGGTTATCACCCAAAAAGCGTTGTCGTTTTTCTTAAAAGTAGGTGCGTCAACGTGCATTTCGTCGGTGTGGATAGTCTGGACGTCTTCCATAAGTTCGAGTATGCCGGCAATAGAAAGACGGAATTTCAAATTGATTCTGGAAGCGTCCACGCGCATACGCGTTTCAAAAAAGTTTTCCATTTGCAGCTCCTTACGTTTGACATATTTTACGATAGCAATTATAATACAATCAGGGACAAAAGTCAACAAAGAAAAAGTCGATAAAAGGTTAAAAGATGAAAAATACACTTGATAAACGGGTAATAAAGACGCGGCACCTTATCAAAACGACTGTGGCGAAAATGCTCAAAAAACAAAATCCTGACGATATAAGCATTACCGATATATCGCGTCAGTCGCTCATACAGCGGGCGACCTTTTACAATCATTACGCCAACGTTTACGAAGTGATGTACGATATATGCGGCGACATAACAAAGCTCGTGGACGAACAATTTTGCGACATTGATTTTTCACACGTAAAACAGTCGGTAAAGGACATAATATACGGTTTTTCCGCCGTCCGCCGCCGTCTCGAACCCGAATATATGGATTTTTTGTTTTCCGAAAACGCTGCCGTTACCGTACGGATAAGAAAGTGGTTTACGTCAAGCACCATAGCTAAGCTTGAAAAATCGCAGCGGCCTCTCGATAAATTCGAAAAATATGCCGTTGCGATGTATGTAAACGGGCTTTTCGACGCATATATAACATGGCGCAACGAGTCGCCCTCCAAGTCGGGAGAAGAATTTATCGCCTATGCCGTCAAAGTCATAGACAACGCCTGCGACTTTATATCAATTAGATAAATTAAAATTATAGCCAAAGGCTTTACTTTTGCGGCAGAATATAGTATAATAGATGTAAATCATTTGGAATAAAGGAGGTACAAATAAATGGCAAAAACGAAGGAAACCGGCAAATATATCGGATTTTTAGCATTATTGCTGGCCGTAGCTGCAATAGTTATGATTTTTCTGCCCGCAATTGTTTATAAAACATCCGAAAATGCCGATGCGGTTACTTATACGGGTATTCAAGTGACGTTCGGCTTTAAAGAAACGCAGGTGTCCGTGGGCAACCTGAAGTACGAAACCGAATGGTTTAAGTTCTCGTTCATGAATTTCCTGCCGTACATTCTGCTTATTGTCGGCGTAGCGTTGACGCTTCTCAAAATGCTGGGTATTTTCAAGTCGAAATTGTTTACGCTTATTACGGCGGCGTGCTTTATTGCCGGCGGAATACTTTTGTTCTTCTGCGTTGATTTTTCAATAGTGGGCACCGAACAAATAACAGAACTGCCGCTTCTCAACAAAGACTATATGTCTTTGGGCGTGGGCGTAATTATCGGGGCTATATTGGCCATTCTGGCAGGAATATGTAAAGTCGGAGATTTATTGCTAAGCTAAAAATCGCAAACAAAAAGCGCTGTTTTGACAACAAACGGCGCTTTTTTTATTGATGTAACACACGAGCTACAACAAAAGCGTCAGTAGCGGGATGGTGATAAAACACGACAGCGTGGCAAGCAGGACGCAGTTTGCCGACAGTTCGGTTTCGCCGTGGTAAATTTCGGCGACATTGAGCACCATGGACGCGCACGGCGCCGCCGACAAGATGAGCATGCTTGCCTTAAAGGTCTGCGTCAGGGGCAGAAAATACACCGCCGCATAGCAGAAAAGCGGGAAAACAATGAGTTTCATTATTACGGCAGCGTAGACGATGGGGCGAGTAAACAGTTTGGAAAAACTGACCGACGCCAGTCGTATGCCCAAAATTATCATGCACACCGGCGTGGACATGTCTCCCAGCAGCCTGACGGCGTTTGCGAGCGCCTCGGGAAGAAAAGACCCCGCATTAACTGCGGATAACGCAATGCCTATCGCAAAGCCTATGGTGTTGGGATTAAATATACCCTTAAAAATGTTGACGTTTCGATTGTCACCGGTGACGCAAAACACGCCGGCGGTAAATACCAGTATGTTAAGCGCAAGGCTCGCCACACACGAAAAAGCCATGAGCTCGGGATCATTTGGAAACAGAGCTTTTATTATCGGCATTCCAAAAAAACTTACGTTTCCCATCACCGACGCCACGGTAAGGACTCTGTACTGCGGGTTGTCGTACTTTTTTCGAAATATAAGGTATATGATAAGCATAAACAGCAGCTGCAACGCCAGCGTTATGACAAAAAACAAGCCCATGTCCGCAGCAAATTTAGCGGTAAGCGGCAGTTGCAGAAGGGCGCTTATTATCATACAGGGCGAACACAGATACACAAGTATTGTCGAGATGGTGGAAAGGTGTTTTTCGCTTACTTTTCCCCATTTGCACAGTCCGAATCCGGGCAGTATGTAGCACAACGTTACAAGCACGTTTGTAAGAGCAATGGTAAACATAATATTATCATGATATCACATAATGCCGGCAGATGTCAATGGTTTGTATTTGTGCGCCGGTTTTTTTTGCGTATTTTAAGCGGCGCGACGCCCGCTTGTATGTCCAAAAAAACTCAGTGCGTCCATATGCGGTAAGCGGGAGTAAAGTAGAGCGGCTGCCATACGCTTTTTGCTAGCAATCGCTCCTAAACGCGTAAAAAGATTTTGGGGTAATTTTTGGGTAAAAAGAAAAGGCGCAACATATAGGGAATGGAAAACGATAAACCCAATATATTGCGTCTTTAGTGGTGACCCGTACGTTAATTATCCGAACACCTTGCCACTAATAAAAAATTGTTTTGCTATAATTGTATTTATAGGTGTTGCAAAAATGAACAGACTGTGCTATAATAACAAGGAAGATTAATTTGGAGTAGTATAGTCCATTTGCTTTATCTTCAATAAACGAGAAAGGAGTAATTGTTATGTCTGATAATTGTAAAAGCATCAATCGCGTATTTTCTCGTAAGGTAATTGAAGATTTGATTAGTAAAGGCAATAGCCCAATATTCGATTCAGTGGTAACCCGTTATATAAATGATCCCGAATCAAAAACCTATGGCGAAATTATAAGCGAAATTTATAGCTATTTAGGACAATCAAATAGGAACGAGTATTACTATATGAACACCCTATTAAATAAGTTGCTTGTGGGTATCCATAATGTTAATACAACCACTGCGTTGTCGCAAGTCCGAATCGGCAATCACATCGCTGATTTTGTAATGATTAATGGCGAAGGTAGAGTTTATGAAATTAAATCCGATTTGGATAATTTTGAACGGTTAAATGACCAATTATATGATTATTTTAAAGCGTTTAGTAAAGTATCTGTACTCGCTTCTGAACACGAGCGTGATCATGTCGAACGTGTATTAGATAAATTAGGTGATTTAGGTGATTTGGTTGGGATATATGTCCTTTCGGAAGATGACAAAATATTCAGTAAGGTACGAAGTAGAGAACCTAAAGAATTTACGGAATTGCTTGACCATAGATGTATTTTTACATTATTAAGAAAACGAGAATATGAGAATATTTTACTATCTTACTTTGGGTCACTTCCACAAGTAGCCCCGGTATTTTACTTTAAAGAATGTTTAAGATTGTTTAGTCAAATCCCCATTCTTATTGCTCAAAATTTGGCGTTCCAAGAACTAAAAAAGAGGAATAAAATTACCAAGACTAATTTTGAATCTATACCAAATACTTTAAAATCAATTGTGTACTTCGCTCATCTTGCAAACAAGATACCTATTATTGAGAATTTATTGCAAAGTCAATATCAAGGGGGTTAATAAATGTATTTTTCATATTTTAGAGGCAGACAATATGAGCTACTTGCGTTAAAAGAGCTCGCACAAAAGAAACTTATTGGCAATTTGGTTATTCCTGTTGTTGAACCAATAAAAATGAGTTCGACTTTTGATAGTACAATAAAGGCTTTTAGTGACGTTGGACTTCCTCTTGCGTTAATATTTAATCCTGCCGTAGGAGTTTTTGCGGGTGTCGATTTTTCTAAATCTTTTCAATCAATTCCCAAAAACATTATACATTCTATTATCGCTCAAGACAATATGGATGATGTCATTCTTTCTCTTGGAAAGATTGGTGTTCGCAAGGAAGAGCTGTTGGTGGTTTTAAATAATTATGATTTCCTTGATACATATAAAACCGCTTTTGCGAATGATAAACCTCAATATACTTTATTCCCTGACGAGAGAGCAATTCGTCGTGCAGTAGGAATGGGAAAAGTTATATTTGATGATAAATTTAAGAAGCAAGACAAAAATGCCGATTACGCCAAAAATGATGATGAATTCTTTTCTGAAGAACATCTATTTTTTGCAGAAGAAGGCAATGTCGGCTTTGGCGATTATTCTATTATTGGCAACCATTACGATGAGAGCGGTTTTGCTCCCCAAGCAGTAGCAATTCATATCGTATATTTTGCAGAAGATAAATCTTTAAGAATTCATCACTTTGTTTCCGACTCAAATATCGGAATTGAAGATGTTGCTGGCAAATTTTATGAAGCGGTATTAAAGCTATCACAATGGTATAAAACACAAGGAGACCCTAAACAAAAAACTTTTGCATTATCTACACTTTTGGATTATGCTGACCGTGGATATTATCCGGGATTGCCTACAATAAAAAAACTATCAATAATGCATCATTTGGAGTTAATGAGCAAGTATTTAGATGGGGGCATATAAGCTGTGAAATGTTGCATTGATTGTTTTAAAGATGCACATATTCGAGATACTATCGAAAAATACGGAACAACTGGAGATTGTGATTTTTGTTCAGCTAAAAATGTTCCAGTATATGATATTTCTACCTCTACTCTATTGTCAGATAAAATTGTAGGTTTGGTACAAGCCTATATGATATCTACAGAGGAAGGCGCAAAGCCGTTAAAGGAAGCATTAAAAAATGATTGGGATATTTTTAATGGCGATGAGGATGAAATACAAAAGTTGGTTATCGAACTGTGTTCTCCAATAATTGAAAAAAATAATAGTATATATTCTGAAAAAGTTATTATTCCTCAAGCAAGCGATGACGATTATTTACAACAATATGGGGTTGTAAAAGAATTGAGTTGGCATCAGTTTTCGGAATCAATTAAGCGCGAAAATCGATTCCATAATAATATGTTTAATTCAGATGCATTTGCATCATTTTTATCCGTAGCAACAAAGAATTATCCCAAGGGCACAAAATTTTTTAGAGCTCGAATAGCGGATAGCAAAGCAGGATTTGCACCAAAAGAAATGTTTGCGCCTCCAGTGGGACGAAGGCGGGCGGGGCGCATTTATCCAGAAGGAATTGGCGTTTTATATTTGACTTCAGATAACCTTACTGCTTTGACTGAAGTGCGCGCAAGCGTATATGATTTTGTTTCCATCGGAGAATTTTGTACTAAAACGGATCTCCGCATAGTGGATTTATCATCAATATCTAAGATGAGTCCTTTTCTTTATCAGGGAGACATCGAACAATTTTTTGTTAATAGAAAAGTGTTCCAAGAGATGGCTTTGGAAATTGCGAAACCCCTTAGAAGAAGTGATAGTGTGTTAGAATATCTTCCGACACAATATATTTCTGAATTTGTTAAAAGCCAAGGTTATGATGGTGTTGCCTATGAAAGCACATTACATAGCGGTGGTTATAACATAGCTGTTTATGACGAGTTATTACTTGATTGCTTGAATGTCAAAACTGTAGAGGTTAAGCAAGTCGATTATAAGTTTGAAGATTGAAAAATAGATGCAGAGTAAGTATTAAAGCCTTGTCGTTTTGACAAGGCTTTAATATTATATTTTATTTCAATAATTCATATTCAAATAAAGTAGGTACGATTTCGGAATTATAGTAATCTCTTACGAGCTTTTTCAATGTTTGAAGATGACCGTGTAGTTCGGGATAATCATATACGTTCTTATCTGTTTCGTCATCGTGGTCGAAAGTATCCAATTCAGTGGCAATTTGATAAATACCGTAAGTTAAATTTGAATTATAATTTTTTGTGGTTGCGGCTAAATCGAATATAATGTTCCACAAAGAAATCAAAGTTTGCTCTTTTTCGTTTAAATTCAGTTTTTTAATATCTGCGCTTGCTACGGTGTCGCCGTTTGTTGTATCAAGGCATAATTCGTTCCTATAAAATCTTCCGTCGCTTCCGTGGAACGATTGCATATGATTTTGCATTTCCAAAACTGTAAATAATAAAACTTTAAGAAAGTATTGCTCTAATTTCCCGCTCGCAACATCCTTATGATATTGCCTATAACCGTCAGCAGACTTCATAATTCTCGCGCGCTCAGTCCATTGGCGATTATAAGTTATGTATCTGCTTGCCGCAAACATGGGTAATTTTTCCAAATAGTTATCTTTGTGAAGATAAAAACCGTTGCCATTATACCGTCCCGCAATCAGCAAACTTGACTTTGCATCCGGATTATCAAAACCCACACTGTCTGCGACCAAGTAACCAAGCATATCAGAACTGTATAACGGTTTTATTCTTTTTTTGACCGAAGCTTCGGCTTCTAATCCGTTAAGTCCCGTTAAAATTCCATCTATCATAGAATTAGCAAATATGCGTTTATCGTAATAGCGTGTGCTATAAAACTCGTGTACACGCTTTATAGGCAATACACCGTAATCTATCAAGGTGTTTTCCGAAGATATATCATAACCCCGAATAAAGATTTCTTCTATATCGGAATCTATATTTGCCCACAATGCAACCATAATGCAAGCATCTATATTCGTATGAAAGTATCTTCTGTTATAGCCGAAGCCATTTATAAATTGCTTGTTGATCAAATGCTGTGCTTTCCAATATTTTACAGGGGAATATACGATATAGCTATCCGTCGGTTGGCGCAAATAATACTTAAAACCCGACCATATAAAGGCGTTGCCTAAATCATTTGAAACAGAGCCTTTGACTTCCTTTTTCATTTCTTTGACAACAAAACTGTTTTTCCACCCCGAAGATGCTTTTGCTTGTTTCGTTCTTTGGTGCTCCAAAGAAGTCGTTTCCGCATAGGGTGGATTTTCAAATAAAATCACCGTACATTTCGGATTATCAATATACTGTTTTATAACAGGATTGTTAATATATTCTTCGCTTAAAGCATCCGCCCCGCGAACCAATCCCATATTGAAAGTATCTTCTTTTTCAGTAGGCGGAATGATATAGCGAACCTTGTCGCCGAGTATTTCAAGCAAAACCTTGTATTCATAATATTCGACAGTCGATAAAATAGCGTGGGATTTTTCTTCGTCAGTCAATCCGAGTTCCAAATTGCCCGTTCCCGCGCACCTGTCCAAAATAATATAATCATTTCCGATAGGGACACGCTTAATTGCTTCGCGTACCAATTCAAGCGATTTTTCGGCATACAGCGTGGGGGTATAGAACGCACCTAAGTTTTTCTTTTGTATGGCGTCGTTCAATTTATCCATAAGATATTGAAACTTTGTGTTTGTCGCGCCCTCGTAAGGATAGATGTACTCTTTAAATTTATCGGGTTTTCTGATTTCTCCGATAATCTTGACTTTACCCGTCAAGTCGCCGATAAAATCAGATTTTCTCGCTCCGGGATGCTGCTTATAGTAGGAAGTCGCCCACCCGACGATATTGTTTTCGTCGATATGTATTTTGGTATAATGTTTCTCGCGCAACAATGAAATAAGTTTTGCTTCGTCGGACGGATTATCAATATAACATAATTCAGCTAACGGATGCCCGCCGACAAAACCGCTATTATCTCTGGAAGCGCTACCGATATAAACTTGTTCTATGTATTTTAGATAATCGGCGGAATGATAATAAAATGCTTTTCCGTCGTTTAACGAAATCAAAATAATATTTGAGGGAACGGGTTTACCCTTTATTCTGAACGCCGATAAGTATTTTATTGCTTGAAATAAAACTGCGTTAAGATCGTTAATGTTTATTTTGAATTCTAACAAATTACCGTTTAACACACCGTCGGTGTTATCCGAAAGTATCTCATCAACTGTTAAAGAATTATCTATCAGTTTTAGGTAACTGTCATAAAAATCTCGTTGTCCTTCGAGTTCCAAGTTGTATTTCTTAATCATTTGCGCGAATCTCCTACGGAAATATGCCATTATAGTATTTCAATTATACCACAATAGCGAAAATTAATCAATACTATAAAGGAATAAATGTCGATTAAAATAGGGTAAACTATCACTATAGTACCATATTGGGGTCGCATTATGGATCGAAAAGAGATTGGCAAGAAGATAGAAAAGATAAGAAAAGAACGCAGAATGTCGCAATATCAACTCGCTATGGATGCAGGGCTATCGACAAGCTATATTCCGGATATTGAAAAAGGGTTAAAATGTCCAACGGTAGAAACGCTTGATAATATTTGTTATGCACTCCACATAACACTAAAAGATTTCTTTACCGAACAGACAGACGAAGTAGTGTCGCGAGATAAATTATCTGCGTTGAATGAAAGTCAGAAAAGACTCTTGAATGAATTTTTGAATAGTTTATAAAAATAGCCGCCGATTGCAAATCAAGCAATCGGCGACTGCCGTTATATAGGTTTATGATATTCGGCGCAACCTTCTACATTGTGTTTATGTAACTCTTTAATTTATATACCGCTCACTTCGGCGGTTTCCGTGTTCCGCCTTAAAGGCGGCTATCCCTATATTCTTTAACGGGATTCTTTTTCTTTAATTAATTTTTTATTCAGTTGTCGTTGTTGCCTTTCGGCTTGCCACGCTGCAAACTCTCTTTGTCCTTCTTCGGTTTCAAAGTAGGCTTGAATAGCGGGCAGTAATGCTCTTGCAAGGGAGTCGATTTCAAAGTCGGGTATCCCTGTGGTGTTCTTTTTCCGTCTTGACATTAACTGTTGGTGTTTTCCTCCTTATAAGCGGTTATTCAGTTTTTATAACGCCGACAAAATAATGGCGATAGTCTGGGCAAGCAAGAGTATAGGCGTAGCCCAAAACAAGAATTTACGGAAGCCGCGCTCAACTCTCAATTCTTCGCGCGTGGAATCCAAAAGTTTCTTGCTCTCGTCAAGCTCTTTCTTAACTTCCGCAAACACTTCGGTGGACTGCGTTTGTATGGTTTTCCGCAACTCATTTTCCAAAGTAGTTGTCGCTCTTTTTATTGCCTGACTTGTTTCCGTTGCTACCCGATTGTTCAGACTGCGCGTTTCCGCTTGCAAGCTTCTTATCTCTTTGACTGCGCTCGATACGCTCTCGCTCAGCCTGTTCACGTTGTAATCGTTCTCGCTCTCTAACGCTCTCACTTTCGTAGTCAAGTCCTTGATGAGCGTATTCTGCTTGTCTATTAAGCTGTTGCATTTGTCGTTCGAGATCGCCAACGCTTCTTTGAGTAACGAACTCTCCAAGTCCGTCTTTTTGCTTTCGTTCAGTTCCTGTAATTGTGCTAACGGCTTCGCCGCTTCGCCCGTGTCTATTCTGTTCAATGACAATATCAATCTCCTTTTTTGTATAGTTGTTTCCGAGTTTCAGCCCTCGAATAGCTTTTTTCTTTTGTGGGTGCAGGAAGGAATATTCTGTCTTGCTTCTTGTTACCGTTACGCCGTACAACGCAAGGTGCGATATAAATTCTTCCTGCGTGGACGATACTCTTTTCGCTTCCTCGATAACTTCCCGCAAATCTTCTTTCCAAGACGTGCCACCTTTCATAATGATATGGCTTTCTTCCGTCGTTCTCCTGTTCTGCGCTTTCTTACGGAAGTCTGTTTTTGTGTACCCGAACTCACTACCCAAACGGTTAGCTTCATCTTTCATTTTCGTATAGTCGCTTTCCGTAATTCTCAACTTTTTGCCAGTGATAGGGTTTACGGCGTTTACGATAATATGACTGTGTACCGTCTTTGTGTCGGTGTGGGTTGCAATAACGCACTCGTCGTCGGGGAATAGAATCGCCGCTAATTCCTGCGCGTACAAATGCGCTTGTTCGGGGCTTACGTTATCTTTCCGAGCGCACGATAATTTGAAGTGATAATACTTGCGCTCGTTAAACTTTTTGCCTTTCCCGAACCGCCGCATAGTGTCTGCAAACTGTTCCGCATAATCTTCGTCCTCGAATAAATTTCTTACGCTCACGAACGCCGCTTTGTCTTCGCGGGTTATGTAATCTATTGCTTTCTTCGGCGTACTCTTGCTTGATAGTCCTTTGAATAACGGCATTTCAACTTCCTCCGATAGCGGTAGATAACTTGCGATAAACGTTCTTACACTCGTCCACAACGGATAACAATTCTTGTTCGGTTATGTCCCCGAAGTAGTTGTTTTTCACGGCTTGATTTAGGTTATTTCCTTGCCGTTTTAACTCCGCCAAAATCTCGTTTCCGCTTGCAATACTGACGATTGGTTTGTCCGATAACGTCCGTATTAGGTAGTCCGTTCTGTTCAGTCCGCTTGCCGTTACCTTGCTGTCAATGAGTGCTTTTTCTTCTTCCGATACTCTGAAAGAGTAGGCGTATGGTCTTGCTCTGTTTACTTTCTTTTCGATAGTTTTTACCTCCAAAATTTTTATGATAATTGCTGTTCGTCCGCAGACAAACAAAGGGTATTAGGGGAAAGAATTTCCCCTAACGAGGCAAGCGCAAGCGCGGCAAGTGGCTTGCCACTTGCGTACCTCGCCATACCGATAAACGGTACTATGGTGGTCTGATAGTCATAATGATTTCCTCCGTGATTTTTTATTTATCTCGTCCACGCAAAGGGTGGTAGATAGCTGAAAAAGGACACAAAAAAGCCGCTGATACATTTCCGTAATCACCGACTTTTAACCGTATTTAGCAACGTCTAATTGCTCTATGGTGGTTAGCCATTCTATTGAATTGTAAGTAGTAGTTTAGCTTAAAAGATACCTTGATTATCTAAAAAATAGTACACTTATAAAAGCCTATCACGGCTCACGAATTTTGCGTACAACTAAAAAACCTACGCTCATTCCGTAAGCTAAGGCACGGGCGGCTATACCGTCCAAAACCTTCCGCATTCTACGAGCAATCGCTCATTACGGAATCTGCCGAACTCTTAATCGTTATCCGTTCGGCACACCCTTTCAAAAAGGTACAATACCACTCATTACACTACTGTGGTATGCTATGTATTTTATCACTATAACAATACAAAGTCAATAGATTTTCAAAACAAATGTTTGCGATTTATGAGAAGTTTTGTCGAACAATACTTCAATCGTATTAAAATAATTATTTCAAAGTATTGACAAGATTTTTTATTTGTTATATAATATTTGAAAACGACTATAAGGTGGCTTATGGATAAAGATATTATTGCTCAAAGGTTCAGAACATTACGGGAGAGCGCAAGGCTATCACAAGCCAAGCTTTCGCAAGAATTGGATGTAAAGCAACCGTTGATTGCTCGGTATGAAACGGCAATCAATCTGCCGTCGTATCCTATACTCTTAAAATATGCGGATTATTTTGATGTGTCAACGGACTATCTTTTAGGTAGAACTGATAGACCGCAAGGCAAACTTTACGATTACAATCCTCAATCAATTGCAAATAATCCGCAAATGAAAGAGTTTGTCGAAATGTGCTTTGATCCTAATTCTTCCGTCAACGCAAAACTCAAAGATGCATTGTTAAAGTTATTGGAAGAAAGTAAAAATTAATTTTTTACTATGACTATATCTGTCAACATTGTTATGCTAAACTATCGAGGAGAATGAAGTGAGCGATTCCGTACAAAAGACAATTTATCCCAATTATTCTTACAGCTATGCCTTAGCGACATATGAAAAATTAGAGAAATATGAAGTGTCTATGCAAGTACCTTCTGTCGGGATTGATGAAAGTGTGGTTGTTAGATTAGACGGGAAAGGCTTAACGGCAAGATTTAAGAACCATGAAGAACTATTTCTATCTGATTTCCATTTGGCAATGAAACGAGTAATGGAAAACATTAAGAAGTATTGTCCTTATGTAACATTTGCTTATTCGTTCAAAGACGAGATTTCGTTACTTATAAATAAAGAGCAAATAGAACATAGTGAGGACTTCCAAAATCGTATCGAAAAGGTATTGCCGCTTTTAAGTGGTTACATATCGGCTATGTTTTCACAATATATTTCTAAGAAATTAAAAACATCCCCATGTGAAGCTTTTACCTTTGATGCAAGGATTATTATTTTGCCCACTTTGCAATTACAAGACTATTTTCATTCTCGTCAAGCATTTGCAATGAGTGGATTTATTGACAGAATTTGTTCATTCAAACATCTTACACCCGGAAGCCGTACCTTTAGCAATGTAAAGAAAGCCTTAAAATCCATTGGCGACGATTGGTACAAATATCCGCAGTATGTTTGTAGTGGTTATGTCGGGCGTTATGAAAATGGAAAATGGTTAGTTGATACAGCAAGTGACTTTATGCAGAAGTGGTCTAAATATAAAAACAATTTAGGAGTGTAAAATGAAAGCCGTAATTTACGCAAGATATTCGAGCGACAACCAAAGAGAAGAAAGTATCGAAGGACAGTTGCGCGACTGTATGCAATATGCCGAGTACAACGATATACAAGTTGTCGGCAGTTATATTGACCGTGCATTGTCGGCAAAGACGGACAACCGTCCGAACTTTCAGAAGATGATAAAAGACAGCGCAAAGCGTATCTTCGACGTGATTATTGTTTGGAAGTTAGACCGTTTTGCCCGTAACCGCTTTGACAGCGCATACTACAAAAATGTATTAAAAAAGAACGGCGTTCGCGTGGTGTCCGCAAAGGAAAGCATTTCGGAAGGCGCGGAAGGTATTATCTTGGAATCCGTCCTTGAGGGCTATGCAGAATATTACTCCGTAGAGCTTGCTGAAAAGGTAACACGCGGAATGACGGACAATGCGTTAAAGGCTATGTCAAATGGCGGTATCACTCCGCTCGGATATTATCTTGATGACGAACAGCATTTGCAAATAGATGAAAGCAAAGCCCCGTTTGTGCGTGAGATATTCCAAAGGTTTGCTGACGGCGAAATGATTAAAGCAATTATTGCCGACATGAATGCTCGCGGCGTAGGTATGACCGTGCGTATGAAAAAGAAGCCCGGCAAAAAGCCGTACACAAAACCGCTCGGTTATAACAATGTGCGCCGTATGCTTTCCAACCGCAAGTACATAGGCGAATATCGTTTCAAAGATATAGTTATCGAAGGTGCTATTCCTGCGATTATAGACACAGACTTATTTGAGAAAGTGCAAAAGCGTATAGAAGTAAATACCCGTGCGCCCGCTATTCATAAAGCGGAAGATGAGTATTTATTGACCACTCATTTATTCTGCGGCAAATGCAAGGCTATGATGCTTGGCGACAGCGGCACGGGCAAGAAAGGAACGGTTTATCATTATTACAAGTGCGCTAACGCAAAGAAAACGCACACCTGCGACAAGAAAGCGATAAATAAAGATTTAATTGAAAACGCTGTTATTAAAGCAGTTGTGGCGAAGATAATGGACGACGACTTAATGGAACAGTTGTCTTACAAACTCTATGATTTGCAAATGCAAAGCAGTACGATTTTACCCGCACTCCAACAGCAGTTAGCCGACGTCGAAAGCGGTATCGACAATATGCTCAATGCTATACAGCAAGGTATCGTTCTCGACAGTACGAAAAAACGGCTCTCCGATTTGGAAAACCGCAAGAAAGAATTAGAGATTGAAATAGCGCAAGAACAAATAAAAAGACCTATTCTCACAAGAGAACAGATACACTTCGGCTTGACGAAATTCAGAAAGTTAGATTTGTCCACGCAGAAAGGAAAACAAACTTTAATTGACGGTTTTGTAAACGCCATTTATCTCTTTGACGATTACGCGATAATCACTTGCAACTACAAGGACGGAGAAGAAAAGATTACATTTGAAGATATAGAGAGTTCCGAACTCGGTGAGTTTATAAAAAACAAATCCGAACAAGGGTGTTCGGATTTGTTAGCAGATGGTGACCCCAACGGGATTCGAACCCATGATACCACCGTGAAAGGGTGGTGTCTTAACCGCTTGACCATGGGGCCAAAGGCTGCATTTTGGTGGCTGCGGACGGATTCGAACCATCGACCTGTCGGGTATGAACCGAATGCTCTAGCCAGCTGAGCTACGCAGCCATTTGTCAATCAGCTTGTCTATAATATCACAATTTCAAAAAAAAAGCAAGAGTTTTTGCATATAATTTTAAAAAAAATTAAAATTTATATAAATTCCGCCGCCATGAGATAAATTAATGCTTATGTGTTTGATTTTTGTGCCGGTATTTGTTGTTTTTGCGTTAAAGGTATTAAAAAGGTGACCGAAAATGATATTATAATGATTTATTTGTCGCACCTATTGACAAAAGAATAAATATAGCATATTATTAGGATGAAAAATATTGCGAGCGGAGGTGTCATAATGAATAAAACATTTATCGTTACCGGCGGCAGCGGTTTTCTTGGCAATAACGTTATAAGAAAGCTTATCGCTCAAGGCGAAACCGATGTAAGAGCGCTTGTAATGCCCGGGGATAAGGCGCAGTCGCTGCAGGATCTCGATTGCAGGATATATTATGGCGACGTCACCAAGAAAGAAACGCTCGACGAAATTTTCGATGTCGGACAAAACAGCGAAGTATATGTCATTCATTGCGCTGCAGTGGTTTACATCAAATCCGGCAAAAATCCGCTTGTGCGCGAAGTCAACGTCGGCGGAACAATGAACGTGGTGGATAAAGTGCTGGAAAAAAACGCGAAACTGGTGTATGTCAATAGCGTGCACTCCATTCCCGAAAAGCCCAACGGCGGAGTCATGGAGGAGATTTATGATTTTTCTCCCGACCGCGTAAAGGGCATTTATGCCAAGAGTAAAGCCGAGTGTGCCGCGCTTGTGCTTAGCGCAGTGGAAAAGCGCGGGCTCAACGCTTGTATAGTCCAGCCGTCGGGCATAATAGGCCCCGGCGATTACGGTCACAGCCATCTGACGCAGCTTATTATAGATTTTTGCAATCACAAACTCACCGCCTGCGTAAAAGGCGGGTATGATTTTGTTGATGTGCGCGACGTGGCGGACGGCATAATATCCGCGTGCTACAACGGAAAAAAAGGCAACTGCTATATTTTGTCCAATAAATTTATCACCGTAAAACAGCTGCTCGATACGATAAGCGAAGTCAGCGGATGCAAAAAGATAAAGACGGTGCTGCCAATGTGGTTTGCTCGTCTTACGGCGCCGCTTTCGGAGATTTATTACAACATACGCAAGCAACCGCCGCTTTACACAAGCTATTCGCTGTATACGCTCACAGCCAACGCCAATTTTTCGCACAGAAAGGCCGACTGCGAATTAGGTTATAAAACCACGGACTTTACAAAGACCGTTTCCGACGCCGTCGAGTGG
>ERZ1643249.2701-NODE-2701-length-16309-cov-5.067676_pt1 | contig 16309 bp, 12 predicted proteins | sample MGYA00579263_ERZ1643249 | MGnify/ENA primary metagenome ERZ1643249 (study PRJEB29033, sample SAMEA4952264) | chicken gut metagenome | biome: Broiler Chicken; feature: Gastrointestinal Tract; material: Caecum | place: Ireland | collected 2018 | study: Broiler...
TTTTGTTGTTACTGTAGGTGTATCTATTTTTTTCCTGGTTATTTCTATTTCTTTTGTTTTGTTATTTCGTGATATTGTTAATGTGACTTTATTTTTTTCACTATTTTTTATATACTGAGCTACATCATCGCTAGATTTTCCAGTGAAATCTTTATTATCTACTTTTAAAATTATATCTTTTTCTTTTAATCCTGCTTCTGCTGCGGGTCCATCTTCAAAAACTTCTACTACATAGATATTACTATTTTCATCAACAGAAACTGAAGCTCCTATTCCTTCATATGTTCCTTGTATATTTTCCATAAATTCTTCAGTTCCACTTTCGTTACTATAATTAGTGAAGGTGTCATCAACACTAGCAACCATTGAAGATATGGCTGAATCTACTAATTGTTCTTTATCAATATCTCCATAATAATCTGTTGTTATAGTGTTATAAACGTCTATTAGTTTATTTAATTCAGCATATAATTTTATATAATTTTTTCCTCCTGATAAGATAAATAATATTATTAAGCATATAACAGCTCCCATTATTTCAAAATATACAATTGATAAAATTTGACTTTTTAGAGATTTTGAATTATTTGAACTATTTTCATTTATTAAAAATATTTTTTTTAATAGTTTTCCAAATTTAGATGAAGAGAATTTTTGATAATTTTCTTCTTTCATTTTTCTTTTTTCTTCTTTTATTTTTTGTTTTTCTTTTTTTATTATATCTTTAGCTTTTTTTATTTTGGAATTAGTTCTTTCTTCTTTTTTTTTCTTTCTTGTAAATAGCTTCATGTGTATCACCTTCTAAATATAGTCTAGCATAATATAATTTATTTGACAACTTTTGAACTATGATTTTACAACTTTTACATTTGATTTTTACTAATAGAGAAACAAGTTATTTTTCTTCCTTATTTGATTTTGCTTTTTTTGTTTCTTTTTTATTTTTAGGTTTTTCTTCTTTATTGGCAGATGCTTGTGCTAAGAAAGTTACTCTTTCTGCTATTATTTCAGTTCTTTTTTTCTTTGTTCCATCTTCATTTTGAATAATTCTAGTTTGAAGACGACCTTTAACACCAACCATATCGCCAGTCTGACAATATTCGCTGGTATTTTCGGCTACGTTAGTCCATAAAGTACAGTCTAAGAAATCAGTATCATATTCGCCATCCATATTTTTATAATTTCTAGGGACAGCTAATGTCATCTTGCTTGTTTTTTTGCCTGTTTCTGTAATTTTTAACTCTGGTGTCTTAACTATACGTCCAACCAAAACTACTTGATTTAACATGTTTTTCCTCCCTTCGATAGGAATATAGCATATTTTTTATATTAATCAAAATGCTGTCTTTATGATTTTAATATTTAAATTTAGTTGATAATTTCTAGGATTTGGAATTTTTGTTTTAATAAAAGCTTGGTTTGGTTTAAAATTTTTACTGCTTATTATTTTTGGTGTTTAAATTCTATTTAGAAATGAAAAGTAAATTTTTTTTACTTGACATAAATTTGACATTTTATATATTTGCCAATAAAAAATAGAAGAACTAATATTTTAATTCTTCTATTATTGTATTAGCAATTGCTTCAGCATAAGCATCTTGATTTTGGGTTATGGCATTAAAGTCTGTTTGATTTGTTAAGTATCCTAAATCTATTATATATGCTTCAGCTCCTACGTTGCTATTATAGTATTTATTTACTCCTACTTGTTCTGGATTGCTATCATCTACATAAGCTCCAGTCATAATTCCGCCTGATTCTCTTATCATATATAAATAATTAGAATCAGTTGTTACATTATATGGTTTATATCCTCGTTCATCATAGTAAGCCATATTTTCTGCTATTTCACTTTCTGTAAAGTTATGAGTATAAATACCATAATCTACTCTATGTGATGTTGATGTTGTTGTTTTTAAATTGGTTTTTGTTACTATGTTTTCTACTAATTTAGCAGAAAAATCATAATTTATATTGGCTGCTGTATTTATACTAAAACCATTTATTGTAGGATTAGTACTACTACTAGCTTGGAAAGAGAATAAATATTTAGCTTTTACTTCATGAGAAATTACTGCTCTTCCACCATCATTATATTCATCAAAATAATCACTATCATATAGGCTATCTTCAGTTCTTGTTAATTTTACTTTTACATCTTTACTTTCTAACTTTTCTTTTACTTTGTTAGCCATCTCTAAAGTTATATCTGATTCATATACACCATTTCCGGTTGCTCCTTTATCTACTCCACCACATGATGGATCTAAAACTACATCATATACATCATCTGTATTATCTTTTATTTTTACTGTCATTGTTGTTTTGTTTTGAGAAATTGTTATTTTTTTATTTTGTTTTGAGGTTGTATAATAAGTTGTTTCATCATAAGTAGTAGTATTGTCTAATGGATAATATTTATAAGTAGTTTCTTTTTTATCAGAATCTTTTTTTGATTCTTCATATTTAAATCTTAAATATAGTCTATAATTTCCTTTAGCTATATTATCTAAATATATTCCATTATTTATTTCATCAGAAATATTAAAATTAACATTATTTACATTTTTCTTATAATTTATTTCAAATTTTTTTAGTTTACCAGTTTTTGCATTCCACATTACTAAATCTAAATCTTCAAAATTAGCATTTATTTTCTTTATTTCGCCTTCTAAATTTAGATGTGTACCATAAATATAGTATTTAGATATTTGAGCAGAGTTTTTTTCTACTTCAAGAGTTGGCTTTTGGGCTGGTAGATATACATTCTGATAATAATAGTATCCACCTCCCCCTAATATGGCTAGTATTACTAAGATAATTATTATTTTTTTCAATATAGGCACCTCCTATTATGATTTGACTTATGTATATTATACATCATTTAAGATGAAAATAAAAAGGAATTTTGTTTTAATGAAAATAATTTAGTTTTTTTTGTAAAGTTAATTAGTGTTATCCACTATTAATTGTGGAAAATGTTATAATAAGCAGGTTTTTTATGAAAAAATGACATAATATAAGTTAATTTTATTTATGTCACTTTATTCTATATTATATAATAAGTATGCTATGCAGACAGAGAATGCTATTATTATAACTAAGGCTATAATCATGTGAACAGCGTCTACATATCCAGCATTTTTTTCGTTTCTTTCTATTATAGCTTTTTCTTTTAAGATTCTTTCGAAGTAATTAATATTTGTTATTAAGTTATTCATTACCATGCTATAAGTATTTATATCTAGATTGTATTTAAATATTGTTGAGGCTGTTTTTAGTATTTTATCTTTATTAGATAAGATATAGTTTACTTTTTCTTTTATTTTATCATAGTAATTGTAAAATAGGCATTCCATTAATTCATAACGGTTACAAACTATGCCGTTAAAAGAGAAAACATCATTATTTTTTAAGATTGAAGGGAAGACATTGTCAAATAATGGTGCAAAGCTATAGCGTTTAGTATCTTTATCGCATAGTATTCCATAGTCTTTAAAATTTCTTTCACTTTGAGTTATAAGGCTATCAAATATTAGCATTTCAAAGTATTTTTTTTCTATTTCTTGATAATCTTCTTCTAACATGCTTGGTAGGCTTTTTAATATTTTTAATCCATAGTCTACTGCTATTTTATAGTCTTCATTAGTATTAGCAACTTTTAAGTTTTCACTTTTTTCTTGCCATGATTCTCTTTTATATTTTCCTGAGTTTATTAATTTCAAGAATCTTTTCTTTAAGTTTTCAACATCATAGAATTCATCGTCATTGACAAGGTCTTTTATGACAATTGAATCTTTTCTTTTGTCCTTATTATATATACGATACTCTTCTACAATATCAAATCCTAGGGCTTGGCCTAATTGACATAGTGCTATTTCTACATCGTCTACTTGAGTATGTTTTTGATAACCTTTAAAACTATTATTTACTATAACTTCTGATTTTTCTGGATTGGTTACATTTATGCTAACAGGTTCTAAATATAGATGACTATTTTGGTCAAAAGCTGTTACATAATAGTTTTTTCCTGCTGGTAATGGTGGTGTTGATGTAATAATAGCTTGTAAATTGTTTTTAAATTTATAAAAGTCGCAGATATTTGTTAATTCTTTTTGAATAGTTAAGAGATCTCTGGTGTCATTTTGATATTTGGTTGTTAAAAGATTAAATTGTTCTGCTGTTAAATTATAATTTTTTCCTATTTGATTAATTAAATTTAAGTTATTATTCATATTATCACTATCCTATCATGATTATATCATTATTTTAAATAAAAAAAAAGAGAAATATTGGGTTTGTTCTCATTTTTTTAATTATTAGTCAACTTTGGTTAGACTTTTATGATTTTTTATGAATTTTTTTGTACCTAATGGATGTGGGAAAGCTATAGTAATTAAAGATTTGTCAATGTTTACAACTACACCTTCTCCATAGTCAATATGTTTTACATGGTCGCCTATTTGATAGTTTGTTGGTGTTTTATTTAACATTTCTTTTTTGTTGAATTTGGTAGTTATTTTATTTAATAATGATGTTGTTTGTTTGTTTTGTTCTATGTATTTTTGATCTATTTCGGCTATGAAACGGCTTGGAGCGTTGCATTGGGTTTGTCCATATAATAATCTTTTTTTACAGTTGATAATCCATAAGTCTTTTTTGGCTCTGGTTATTGCTACATAACATAATCTTCTTTCTTCTTCAATAGCATCATTTGTTCCTTCCATTATGGAGTTATAATGAGGAAAGATTCCTTCTTCCATTCCTATTATAAAAACATAGTCAAATTCTAGGCCTTTAACAGCATGAGTAGTCATAAGGCTTACTTTATTAGTTCCATCGGTATGTTCAGTAACATCTGATACTAAAGATATTTCATTTAAGAAATCATCTAGAGATATTTCACCAAATTCTTCTTCATAATTTTTGGTAATTGATTTGAATTCTTCTAGATTTTCTAATCTTATTTCATTTTCTAGTGTTTTTTCTTTTGTTAATTCTTCTTTCATGCCACTTTTTTCTAATACTTCTTCTACCATTTCTGTTAGAGATAGATTTTGGCAAGTCTTTTGGAGATTTTCGATTATTTGTTTGAAGGCTAATTCTTTTCCTGATGTTATTGCTTCAAACATAGATATGTTATTTTGTTCTGCTGCGTCTGTTATGTGGCCTATTGTAACATTACCTATTCCTCTTTTAGGGACGTTTATTACTCTCATTAAACTAACGTCATCTTTGGGGTTGTTTATTAATCTTAAGTAGCATAATAGGTCTTTTATTTCTTTTCGGTTATAGAAATAGAAACTACCTATTATTTTATAAGGAATATTAGCTTTTAGCATAGCTTCTTCTATTGATCTTGATTGAGCATTTGTTCTATAGAGTACTGCTATATCATCATAGCTAACTTTTTTTTCATTTACTAATTTTTTTATTTCTTTGGTTACAAATTCTCCTTCGGCTTTTTCATCATCTGTTTTGATATATTTTATTTTTTCTCCTATATCATTATTACTCCAAAGATTTTTATCCTTCCTTTTTTTGTTATGTTTTATAACTGAATTAGCGGCATTTAAAATAGTTTGGGTAGATCTATAATTTTCTTCTAGAAGTATTGTTTTACAGTCAGGATAGTCTTTTTCGAAGTTTAGAATGTTTTTGAAATTTGCTCCTCTAAAGGCATATATTGCTTGGTCATTATCTCCTACTACAAAGATATTTCTATATTTGGCTGCTAGCATTTTACTGAATACATATTGAGCTTCGTTAGTATCTTGATATTCATCTATTAGTAAGTATTTATATCTTTCTTGATAACTATCTAATATGTTAGGACTTATTTCAAATAATTTTATTGGTAATATTAGTAAGTCATCAAAATCAACAGAATTTCCTTGTTTTAATTTTTGACAATATTTTTTATATAGGGTTACTATTTGACTATCAAATTCTATTTTGTTAAATTTTTCTGGAGTTATTAGTTCGTTTTTGGCAGAACTTATTTTATTTCTTATTTGTTTGGCGTTATAGAATTTGGGATTCATATTTAATTCTTTCATTAATTTTTTTACTATTGTTAGGGTATCGTCACTATCTAGAATTATAAAGTTTTTATCATATCCTAAGAATTCATAATTTTCTTTTATTATTTTTAATCCTAATGAGTGAAAGGTTGATATTTGAATATAGTTAGCGTCGTATCCAACTAGGTTTATTACTCTTTCTTTCATTTCACGAGCAGCTTTGTTAGTAAAAGTTATGGCTAAGATATTAGCGGGAGAGACGCCATTGTCTATTAGATAGGCTATTCTTGAAGTTAAGACTTTTGTTTTTCCTGATCCGGCACCGGCTAATACTAGCATTGGGCCATCTTGATGTAAGACTGCTTCTTTTTGTTTTGGGTTTAAGTTATCTATATTCATATGTTACTCCTTCTAAATGATAAAAAGCTAATTATATAGCTTTTCGTTATTGATATTTATTTTAGGTATTTGTTCATTTAGATAAATACCTATTTTTTTGGTTTCTAAATTTTTTATAATTTCGTCATATGATAGTTCAACAAAACTTGCTCTTGTATAGTTATAGCTATAGTATCTGTTGTCATAACTTATTAATATAAAGTGTTCTTTAGTGTTGTAAATATCATTTATAAATAAGTTATTAATTGATATATCATAATTAGGACAAAATTTTTTAAATATTATATCATATAATATTCCTAATTCAATGGGTTTTATATCACTTGCATTAATTATATTTTGGGTTTTTAGTAATATTTCTTTTACTATATTAGTTTTATTATAATCTATTCCTTTTAGGGCTTCTTCTATTTTTTCTTCATTATAGGTATCTTTTATGTAGCCTATTTTCTTATCTAATTCTATAATGTCGTTATATCCTAGGAAGTATTTTGTTTTGAAGCCACCTTGGATAAATGGTATGTCTTGTGTAATATCTGTAATGATTGTTTTTCCATTAATAGTAAGTTGGTTTTTTAGATATCCTAGTTTGCTTACTGTTATTAATTGGCAATCTATTTCCATTATTCGGCATAAGTATAAATATGTTTTTGCGAAAGATACATTAGTTCCTTTTAAGTTATTTAAAGAGCCCCATATGTTATGAATAGTATTTATTGTTTTTAGATTGAAGGTTTCGTTTTTGTCAGGTAAGACATTTATATCATAACCTACTGTGCGTCCTAATTTTATGTATAGATATCTTGCTATTTCTATTTCTGTTAAATTTGTGGGAATATTATTTATTATATCTAACATTAAGAGTTGAGAAGATTTAAATATTTCATAAGATACATATATGTAGTCTTTTTTTCCATCTAGCATATCAGAGTATGAATATTTTTCTCCATTTTCTATTAAATAGTATATTACTTCTAAGTCAGGTTTTTGTATATCTAAATTTAGATATTTTACTGTAGGACTATTTTTTAATTTTTTTATATCTTCCATTGTTGATATGGACATTATCATAGGGACTTTATCTTTCATATTCTCACCATAATAATTATATAACAATTATATGGAAAAATAAAGGAAGTTGTACAAGGTGTTTACAAGGTTGTTGATTTTTGTTAAAACCATTTATCGCCTTGAGATTCTATTTCGTATTTTTCTTTGATACTATCCCATTCATAACTCCATAAATTATACTGGGTACAAAGAAATATTTTATCAGGTAAATTAACGTTTTTGATATATATATATAATATTTTCTTTAAAATTTTTTCTTTATTTATTATAAAATTATAGTCATCATGATATTTATAGAAAAGAATATTTATTATTTCATTTATATTTTGATATATATAAGGGTTTTCTCTATAGGAAATTAGGGTTGATATATTATTTTTATATTTATTATTTAGTATTTCTAGATAATCATTTCCTCTTTGATAGTTGATAATTTTTGTTATAGATGTGCTATAGTCTAGGCTTTCTAAAATTTTAGATATATTATAATTGATGTTATTTTCTATATCTTGGCCATTTTTAGAAAGGATGATTAAATATACTAAAATTTTAAATTCAGACTGGGAAATGATTGTTTTATATTTAGGTTTATATATGTCTAAGACGTTGTTCATGATTAGTTCTATTGTTCTTATTTTTTCTATACTTTTATTTATTTCATAATAGAACATAGTATTTTTTGTACTTTTATAAAGGGTTAAAATATCAATTATTTTTATGAGAGATTTTGCTATTAAATAGCTTTCTGATATTTGATAGACGTATATTTTATCTTTTTCTTGTAATTTATCTATTAAATCATCTTTAAAGTAGTTTTTTTCATGGTTGTTATTGTTTATTAAGTTTAGGAGAAATGTGATTTCTATATTGCTTGCTAGTATGGTACTAAGATTTTTAGTGATGATGGTTATAACTTTTTCTTTTAGATTATTGGAAAGAGATAGGGATAGATCTTTTTTTAGGTTATGATAGAAAAAGTTATAATCATAAGGATGTTGGTAATTATAAAACATTTTTTCTAATATTTTGTTAAAAGTTATGGGGATATTATTTCCATTAAAGATAGTAAAATATCTATAGTTAGTACTAAATATTTTTAAGAATACTTCACTATAGATATGGGGTATTTTATTAAAAATTAAATTAAATTCTTGAATAAAGTTATTTTTTCTTAATATATAATCATTCATATTATTAGCTCACCTTCATTTATAGGGTTTACTATATTTTAAATATTATTTGTTTTGTTTTAATTTTTATGAATGATTTTATCTTTTTTTATTATTTGGAGATATTATAGATAAGATATATTCTTTTAGGGCTATATAATAATTTTTTTCTTCTTTTGTTGTTATTTTATTTGGATTATTATATAAGAAAAAATTACCTTTGGTTGTTAGTTTAGGGCAGATTAATTTTTTTAATACTTTATTAAAGTATAGGGCGTGGCTTCCTATGGATTTTAGGTTTGGTAATATTAATTCTTCTAGATTTAGGTTGTGATAGAGAAAGAAATTATTTATTTTTATTGTATTTGGGATAGTTATTTGTTTTAGAGATTCATTATAATATAGAAAATGATCAGGTATTTCTTCTATTTGATTATTTTTATAAGATATGATTTTATTTGTTTTGTCTATTTCTATTATTATGTCAATATTTTCTAGGGTTTTAATAGTGATAATTTTGGTTTCAGTTGTTTTATTTCTTTCGATAGTTATATTTTTAATACTAGGTATTGTTTTGGTAAAGTTATCTGCTATTTCATTATCATATAATTTTATTTGTTTATTTACTAAATCTAATATAAAATAATCTAATATTAAATATTTTTCTTTTTCTTCATAAGTTTTTACTTCTTTAAATTTATCAATTATTATATTATTAGAGCAATAGTAGATAGAATTTATTTCATAGTTATATTTATAGTATTTTCCATTTGTGGCTTTTATATAATTTGGTAAATCAAAGTGATTGGTACTGTCATTTATATTTAAGTTATAATATTTTTCAAAGCTATCTGTTAAGCCTGGTATTATATTTTCTAGGTTATTTGAGTATGTTGCATCAGGATTGAAGATGTTAGAGTTATGATTATATCTATTTTTTATGGATAAAGTATTAATATTTCCTTTAGTAAATTGGATGCTAATTACAGATGTTCCATATTCATCTTCTCTTTGAGGATTAGGAAAGTTTTCTCTCTTTATTTCATCTATATTTTTTTTAACTGCAAAGAAAACATAACATTTTTTTAATCTTTTAAATTTAAAAGTACATAGTTCTTCTTCTTTTTCATAGTATTTTTTGAATTTTTGGATATCTTCTTCTGTTTTACATTCATATAATATATATCCTGCTTCTTCTAATAGTTCTTTAGGAGTTTTATTAGTAGTGATTCTTTTTTTATTATTTAAGTTGATAGATGCTAAGCCGTAGATATAATTTTTGAATTCTTCTTCCATATGATTATTAATTATATCGTCGTATAGGAATTTAGAGAATTCAAAGTTTGATTCTAATAAGTTAAATAAGCTTCCTGGTGTTTCTAATAATGTGGGAAATAATTCTCTACATAGATGCATCATATTTTCTCCATATTTGTTTTTTATGTTTTTTAAATCAATTGAATTATTATTTTGCATGATGTACCTCCTTTCATATTTTTTTATTTATATCATTTTAAAAGAATTTAACTATCCTAATTATAACAAACATTTGTTTTTAGTGCAATTAAATATGGTTAATTTCATTTAGTTTTATATATGAAAAAATAGTATTATAATATAAAATTAGCATGCTAATTCTATTTTAAATATTATAGTATAGTATTTTTTTTAACAAAACAAACTGGAGAGATTTTTTTTAATTTTTTATATAAAATTAATACAATAATAACAATTGATATTACAATTAATAAATATAAAATTAATAAATTACAAAAACTAATATTAATAATAATAAAAGATTTTATTTTAAATAGTGTATTAATTAAAAATACTAAGATAGAAAATATAAAATAAATTAACCAAAAAGTAAGAGAAAATAAACATAAGAAAAAGATAAAAATTAACTTACTTAATAATCTATTTGTCATTCCTATTAGTTTAAATAATGATAAGTCGGGAATAAAATCTAAAAAAGATTCAAATATGCATACTATTAAAATTATAAGTAATATAATTATGACAATATAGCTGGATATTTTAAGAATAGTATTTAGATATGATAATACACTTTTATTTTCAGATGAATCTCCATAATAAGTGACTTTTGTAAAAAAAGAAGAGTATGATTTAGTAAATGTATCAACATCCCTAAAATCATTGAAAATAATGTCATACTCGTAATCGTCAATTTTCTTGATTTCTTCTATATAATTTAATGATTTAATTTTCTTTATATAATTTTTTTTATTTAATACTATTGTTATTTTTCTATTATTAAATGAATTATTCTTTTCAAATATTACATTTGAAATAGTATTGTTTAGTATATTAATTATAAAGAAAGAACAAAGCAAAATTGTAAATAAAATCATATACTTAAATATATTTTCATTTTTAAAAAAAATCTTAAAAATTATTGTCATTAAAAATCTCCTTAATTTCAAAACTGTTAATTTTTTTATTAATTCTATTAGATACTAAATAAATTATCCCTATTATGAAAACAAAGAAAATAAATTCAAAATAAAATGAAATTGATAATCTTACATAAAAGTACTCTAAGTTATTACTTAATATTTTGTTGGTAATAAATACTCCAATATTACAAATTATTAATGAAATTATAAATGATATTAAAGAATATAGTATTATTTGTATTTTATAAAGTAGAGATAATTGTTTTTCAGTATATCCAAATGTTTTATAAAGTGCTATATACTTTTTTTGCTTTTTTAAAAATACACTTATGTATATACTGAAAATTATCAATATACATAGCAACAAGATAAAAAATACTATTAAAGAAATAAGCTTAATTTTATTAATAAATTGCCAATCAAAATTTAATCCAACAGTAGATACATCATATCCTTCTTTTGTTAGTTCTTCTTTTACAATATCCATATTTTTAAGTTCGTCTACTATTACTTCTGTGGCATTGCCATCATTATAAACAAAATTATCTTTTAAAAATTCTTCTGAATAAATTGAATCACTCTCTAAAAACATTTGCCTTACAACACTCTCTAACATATAGCACTCATTAAATGTTTCCAATGATAAGATATTATCAAATATACCAACAAGTTTTACTTTTTTTTCAAAAACTTTTGACACCAATGGTCTACTAGCATTTTCCCAATATAATTGAACATAACTTAAAGTTATTTCTTTATTTAAATATTTTTCCATAGATGTTACATCACTTTTATTTTTAGCAGCATTACTAGTTCTTAAATATCTAGGGCATATTATTTCATTTTCATTTTTTACTTTTCTTCCTTTTGATATATTAGGAGAAAAAGTATCCGTTACAGTTTTTATAAATAAACTTTTATCTTCATTATTTTTATTTATTTCATCTATATTTGCTGCCATTAAAGCAGCGTATTGATTATTATATGAATGTATAACATGAGGATTTTTCCTTACATCTTTAACAATTTTTTCCAAATCTGTACTCTTACCAGCAAGTTGATCTGAATTAAATATAAAATAAGTTCTTGCTAAAACGTTTTTATTTACACTATCTTCGACATATTTATCATAATTATAACCCACGTTTATTAACAAATGACCTAAAAGAAAAACTAAAGATAAGAAAATAATAAAAATAATACTAGATAGTTTATTCCAAATAATAAATTTACATGGTAATTCAAAATAATCTCTTAATTTCATTTATTATCACCAATAATTTTTCCTTCTGAGAATTCATATACCTCATCTGAAAAATCTTTTAATATTTCATTATGACTTACTACAATAACAGTTTTGTTATCCTTATCAACTAGTTCTCTAAATATTTCAAATACTTGTTTTTCATTCTTTTTATCTAAATTACCTGTTGGTTCATCAGCTAGTATTATGTCCGGGTCGTTTGCTAAAGCTCTTGCTATAGCTACTCTTTGTTGCTCTCCTCCTGATAATTGATTAATTTTGCTATTATATTTATCTTCTAATCCAAATCTTTTTAATAATTTTTTTAGCTCTTTTTATTCTTTCTTCTTTATTTTTTATATTTTTATTAATTATCATTGGCAAAACAACATTCTCTAATGCACTTATCTTAGGATTTAAATAAAATGATTGAAACACAAATCCAAATTTATTTATTCTCATTGAACTTTTTTCTTTATCTGATAGTGTACTTGAATCAACTTTATCAATCATATATATACCACTATCAAAGTTATCAACTAATCCTAATATTTGTAATAATGTTGATTTTCCACTTCCTGAATGACCCGTTATTCCATAAAATTTATTATATTTAAATGACATAGTTATATTATCAAGTGCAATAATATCATTCTTCCCAGGTATTGAATATTTTTTACTTATTTTTTTTAACTCCAACATTACTAATTATACCTCCATATTGTTGTAAATATTATAACATATAAATATTACTCAAGCAATTTTTGAATTGTTATTATAAAAAAAACAACTATTATTATTAATCCATTAGTAAAAATAATAATGAGTTTGTTATATTTTTTAATTGCCATGTTATTCTAAAAATATTCTTTAACTAAACTTTATGATAAACTGTAATATTTATATAAAGAGTAACATTCTAATTTGTATATAATATGGTCGCTTAAAATGCGACAAATATATTTATATTATATTTTTTATACTCCTGTTTGATAGTTATTTTTCTTTAATATTATTTTTCTTAAGAAATCTATTGGTATTACTGTTATAGATATTAATAACATTATTATAAATTCTTTTATGTTAAGTCCACTCGTTCTAAAGATAGTTCCCCCATAATATATCATTATTATTTGAGTTATAACTATAAATAAAGTTATTATTAGAAAGACTTTATTTTTAGTTATATTTCCTAGTATATTCAACCTGTCTGTTCTGGCATTAAAGCTATTGAAAATGCTCATGAAGATAAATAGACCAAAGAATGCTGTCATTAAGTATTTATTATCAGATGTATTTCTAAATAAACTGCTTATAAATGGGCTTTTTAGGAAAATTATACATAGTATGGAGCTATAGAGGCCAGTTATTAATATTTCGTTTAGCATATATTTATTTATTATTTCTTCGTTTCTTTTCTTTGGAGGTTCTTCCATGTATTCTGGTAATGGTGGCTCATAAGAGAATGCTAGGCCTGCTAAGGTATCCATTACCATATTTATCCAGAGCATTTGTATTACTGTTACAGGAGATGGTATGCCTATAAAGGGAGATATTATACTTACACTTACGGCACAGAAGTTTACTGTTAATTGAAAAATTATAAATTTTCTAATACTTTTGAAAATAGTTCTACCATATAGAATGGATTTTTCTATGGATAATATATTATCGTCCTCTATTACTATATCAGAAGCTTCTTTTGCAACTTCTGTTCCACTTCCCATAGCAAAACCTATGTCAGCTTTTTTTAAGGCTATGGCATCATTTACTCCATCTCCTGTCATACCTACTACTAAGTTTAATTCTTTAGCTATTTTTACTAATCTACTTTTATCATTTGGCATAGCCCTGGCTACTACTTTTAAGTTAGGTAATATTTCCTTTATTTTATCATCAGACATTTTGTTTAATTCTTCACTGGTTAAAACTAATTCATTAGAGTTAGATAATATTCCTACTTCTTTTGCTATATTTATAGCAGTATTTTTATTATCTCCAGTAATCATTACTATGTCTATTCCAGCTTTTTTTATTAAATTAACTCCTTCTATACTTTCTTTTCTTATGTCATCTTTAATAAGAATAAAGCCTAATAATATTAAATTATTTATATTTTTATTAGTCTCATTGTTATAAGCCATACATATTACTCTTATTCCTTTTTTTGTTATATCATCTATTTTTTTCTCTAGTAGGTCTTTTTTTAGAATTAATTTTTTATGCCCTAATTCATCTATATATCTATCACAATGTGGTAATATTACTTCTGTTGCTCCTTTTATAAATTTATATTTTATTTTATTTTCTTCTATAATACAAAGAGAGTATTTGTTTTTGCTATCAAATCTTATTTTATCTATTTCTTTTATAGAAGGGTCTTTTTTTATGTTTATAAATTCTAATATTGCTTTATCTGTAATATTTCCTCCTATTATTTTATTTTCTTCTATATCAATAGTACTTTCATTATTATATACTAAATTTTTAGTTATTAAATTTTTGGTAGATATATTTAGATTATTAATATTATTATATTCTTTTTGGTTTCCTAACATTAAACCTATTACTTCTAATTTTCCTTTTGTTATTGTCCCAGTTTTATCTGTAAATAATATATTAAGACTACCTGCTGTTTCTATTCCTACTAGTTTTCTTACTAAAACATTATTTTTTAACATTCTACGCATATTTGATGATAATACTAGTGTTACCATCATTGGTAGGCCTTCTGGTACACTTACTACTATTATTGTTACTGATAGAGTTAGAGCATGAAGAATGTATGCGAATAATAATGAAAGGTCACTTACTGTTAGTATTATTTTATCTAATTCAAAGTTATTACTTATTATTATTTTGTTAAAGAGATAACTTACACTTACTAATATTGCACTACAATATCCTAATTTACTTATTGTATTAGCAAGGCTTGATAATCTTTCTTTTAAGGGGCTTGTACCTGTTTTTTCTCCTAATTCTTGAACCATTTTACCATAATAGGTGTCATTACCGACATTAGTTACTAGTACTAGAGCATAGCCACTATAGACGACACACCCACGATAGACAGTATCATTTTTTTCTTTATTAATACTTTTAGCTTCTCCATTCATAGATGATTCATCTACTTCTATATTTCCTTTAATTATAATGCCATCGGCTCCTATTTTATCTCCTGTTGTTAATATTAATAAATCTGATTTTACTATATCATCTATTAATATTTCTTTTATTTCATTATTTCTTTTGACACGGCATTTTATTTTAGATGACTCTTCTTGAAGGGCTTCAAAAGCCTTAGAAGATCCATATTCACTTATGGCAGAAATAAGTGATGCTATAATTATAGCTATTACTATACCAACTGTTTCATACCAATCGAAGTCTTTTATTAGAAAGATAGTTTTTATACCAAGAGCTATTAATAATATTCTAATTATAGGATCTCCTAGACTTTCTTTAAATAATTTAAAGAAAGAATCTCTTTTAACACCTGTAATTTGATTTGTTCCATATTTTTTTCTATTATTTATTACTTCTTTTTCTGTTAGTCCATTCATTATTATCACCTACAAAATAATATTATGGTTTTATTTTAGTTATGATAAAAATAATTAGACAAAAAAAATATAAATATATAATGCTATTATTTATTAAAGTAAAAACCACCGTTAGTTAGTAGTAATGGTGGTTTTTACTAAAATATTTATATTATAGATGTAATGATACCTAATATTATTCCTATTATAAATATAACTCTTTTATCCATTATTATTTTTTCTAGTTTTTTTAACATGTTAATTACTTCCTTTTATTTTATTTTTTTATGATAAGTATAAGCTTAGTTTATAAGGGTCTTCGCTGGTTCCTGAACCACTAGTTATAGCAACATCAGATTTTAAGTATAAAACTGGCATAACATCATCAATATTACAAGCAACATTATGAATGATACCTCCAGCTCCATCTGGTCTAATTACACCC
>ERZ1643249.2702-NODE-2702-length-16305-cov-16.647938_pt1 | contig 16305 bp, 21 predicted proteins | sample MGYA00579263_ERZ1643249 | MGnify/ENA primary metagenome ERZ1643249 (study PRJEB29033, sample SAMEA4952264) | chicken gut metagenome | biome: Broiler Chicken; feature: Gastrointestinal Tract; material: Caecum | place: Ireland | collected 2018 | study: Broiler...
CCACATTTAAATATGTTTAATTACAAGAAGAATTTTATCACTATTACATTTATATGTCAACATTAAAACGCAAATTATTTGCATTTTTCTCATATTTCTTCTTTTTTGTATACTTTTTTTACATTTCTATTGATTTTTAAACTTTTTTATGTTATATTAGAAGCCTAAAGCAACTAGCTATTCTTATCTTATTAGAAAGGAAGGTTATTGTCATGTTAGCGATTATGAACGTAGAACTTATTCAATTTCAGGAAGCACGGTTCATGTCCGAAACTAATCATCGATACCTCGAAAAGGGAAAGAAAATAAAAAAACCTCTTTCTCTTTCGGAAGATGAGCAAGACACACTGAATGCCCTCGAGGGCAAAGAACTAATCTCCAAATCGTTAGTTCTCTACCAGAAACTTCTCATTAAAAAAGCACTCTACGAAGGTGTTAACAATGGAAAATTTCTGTATGAGATCAATTTTGGTGTTCCTCTTGAAGAAGAGGTAAAGCAGTGGTCAAGATCTTTCGGATATGCTTTAAGTGCTAAACCTAACACCATTTGGGTTACCGGTCGTGACGGCTGGCAGTATGAGTCAATTGACTCTCCACCCCCTTCTAAAACGGAATTCACCTTGCTTTGGTAAAGTATTCCGCAAAAAAATGAATGCGAAAGCAATCATTTCCACCGAGTAAAATCGGTGGTTTTTATTTATTCACTATGGTTAAATTCTATATTATTTACTGCCCTCTAAAAACTATATTAAATATTAATAATAAATTATATATAAATCTTTAAGTTGCAACTAATATTATTTAAATCTAAATTAAAAAATTCCATATCTATAGCTATTTATATTATTAATATAAAAGAGAATTAAAAACATATATTATACATATATATTCTTAAGGAGGGTATATATGAATAGTATAAATAATAACTACCCATCAATACCATATGTTGGATATAAAGATAAAAATACAAAAATACCTATTACTTTCAAAGCTCAGCATCAATCCATTCAACCTGGAATGGAATATAAAATGAAACCATTACCTATATTTGAAAATCCCAATTATGTTCCAAGCAATAAACTAAAAAACAAAACAATTATCATTTCTGGTGGAGATAGTGGAATAGGCAGAGCAATAAGTATTTTATTTGCAAAAGAAGGAGCAGATATTGTTATTAATTATTTAAATGAACACGAAGATGCTAATTTTACAAAAAAATGTGTGGAAAAACACGGTAGAAGATGTTTACTTATTCCTGGAGATTTAAGAGAAGAAAAATTATCTCAAGAAATAGTAGATAAAACTATATTAACTTTTGGAAAAATAGATATCTTAATAAATAACTGTGGAGTCCAATACCCTAAAGACAGTATTTTAGATATATCTAGCAAACAATTAAAAGATACTTTTGAAACTAATATTTTTACATTCTTTTACTTAACAAAAGCTGTTTTACCATATTTAAAAGAAAATAGTAGCATTATAAATACAACTTCAATTACAGCATTTGATGGAAAGAAAAATCTAATAGATTACTCTGCTACAAAAGGAGCAATAACTGTATTTACAAAATCTCTTGCTCTATCACTAGCAGATAAAAAAATTCGTGTAAATGCCGTAGCACCTGGTCCAATATGGACACCTCTTATTCCCTCATCATTTAGTATAGACGAAGTAGAAATGTTTGGCACAGAAACACCACTTAAAAGAGCAGGTCAACCTTTCGAACTTGCACCTGCATATTTATATCTTGCAAGCGATGATTCAAGATATGTAACAGGACAAATAATACATGTAAATGGAGGTACTATTATATAGATAATATAGTATAAATATGTTATAATATCTTTGGTGATAAGATTGGAAGAATTAATAAAGTATTTTAAAAAATATAATTTAGACTCTAGAATTAAAACTTTCTCATCTTCTTCTGCCACAGTAGAGCTTGCTGCTAAAGCACTAAATTGTAATCCAGAAAATATAGCAAAAACTCTATCTTTTGATGTAAATAATAATACAATACTAATAGTTACATCTGGTGATATGAAAATAGATAATGCTAAATTTAAAAATAAATTTAATGTAAAGCCTAAAATGCTAAAATTAGAAGATGTTGAAGAAAAAACAGGATATCCTGTAGGAGGTGTTTGTCCTTTTAATCTAAAAAACAATATTTGTGTATTTTTAGATACATCTTTAAAAAGATTTGAAAAGATATATCCTGCATGTGGTACACCAAATAGTGCTATTTTACTTTCTATTGAAGAATTAGAAAAGTATTCTAACTATACAGAATGGATAGATGTATGCAAAAAGAAGTCATAAAAGACTTCTTTTTTTACATATACTTTAATTTTAACTCCTTATACCGTATTTTATTATCCATTTTTTACGTTATAAAATTCACCATCATATCTATTTTTAATCTTACCTTTTATTCTTCTAATCTTTGTTCTAACAGTATTTTCATTAATATTCAAAATATTACTTATTTCTGATGTAGTATAGCCACGAGAAAAATACAAAACAACAATTGTTTTTTCATCTGTAGGCAAAAAATCTATTAAATTAAAGAAGTCTATATCACTATCAACTTCAATATACTCATCTATTGTCTCATAATAATTTTCACATTCTAAATCATCATAAGAATAAAATGTTTTAATTTTATCTCTTTTTATATTGTTACAATTATTTATTAATACACTAGTTATCCAAGCATTAAAAGAGCTATTATTTCTTAAATTAACTATATTGGTATATGCTTGATATATAGTTTCTTGAACAGCATCTTTTATATCTGCATCTTGCTCTAATCTACTTTTAGCAATAACAAATAGTTTTCTTTCATATAATTCTATTAATTTAGCAAAGGCCTCTTTATTTCCTTCTTTTGATTTCTTTATTAAGTTCTCTTCCATATTTTCCCCTCTTTTTCATTTATATGAAAATTATACCAAAACAAATATAACAAAACAATTCTTTAATTATTTTTATTTATATCCAACTTATACACACCTTTTTGATATATTTTTAATAAATTGACTTACATTATCCATCCCAATTTAACAAATAATATTAAATGTAATATAAAAATAGGATTTAGGTATCTTATTCCTAAATCCCAATAATGATTTTAGAGTAAATTTATTCATTAGTAATATATGTATCTATATACTCTTGTAATGATTCGAACTCTCCAGTTTCATTATTTTTTATCTCCAATGAAGATATATCTAGATTCTGAACAGCAACCCTTGAATTATTTTGTTGTATATTTAGTTCTCTCAAACCATTTCCAAGTCCTATCACCTCATATTTGTCATCCGCATTTTCCTTTAAATATACTAAATAGCTTTTTCCTGATTCTATTTCTATATCACCAGATATTAATACATTAATGTAAGTGTTATTTAAGTCAATATTAACATTATTTTCAGAACGTAGATATTCACGTTTTAAATTAGCTGCATCCGGTTGTGTTTCTTCCCAATCTGACATTTTCATTATTCCACCAGGTTTAGCATATTCTATAACTTGTCCTTGTTGTAAATTACCTTTAAGGACAGTATTAATAAGCATTTTTCCATCTGTCATTCCAACTAAACTTCCGTCTGCATCTGTTCCATCTAGTGAAATAACAGAAGCTAGTACAATACAGTCAGCATCATCACCTAATTTATTTGGTGTAAACTCATCTACTAAACAAAGTTGTGTAACACAATCATAAGTAGAATCTTTAATTTCATCTGTAATATAACTTGTTACTTCATATGTTTGTTCCTCAATATTCGAATTTTCTTTAACCTTACCTTGTAGATTGTTATTATTTACCTTATAAGCAATTAAAGCTGTAAAATATGCTAATATCACAAAACTAGCAACACAAACAACAATCTTCTTTTTCATAAACATTCCCCCTCTTTAAATAACCTACATTTGATAACAATTTGAGTCAATACCATGATGTATACAATAAGTTGCCAATCTTAACCGCATCTACTATTATAGACGGATTTTATCTATATTTTGTTTCAAAATATAAAAAAAAATCTTAAAATTTATAAATTTTAAGACTTTTTTTGTATTATTTTGTCATTTTTTATAATAATATGTTGTACATTTGCTTCTAAATCATCTAATTTTTCATGTTTTAAAAACTCTGGTTTAAAAATATTGCTTTTACTAATATCTATCCATTCAAATTTGAGGCATGTATTATCTTGTTCAATTTTTTCTAGCTTAATATTATTTAAATCTTCATTTGTATCTAACAAATAATAGAAGCCTAATTCATGACATTTATACTTATTACTCTCAAAAAAATTTTCTGTTACATACAATAATTTTTTTACATATACGTTTATATCTGTTTCTTCTTTAAATTCACGTACAATGGCATCTTGACTGTTCTCGTACACTTCAACATGTCCTCCAGGTAAACAAAAGAAATTATTATTATTTATCTTTACACATAATACTTCTTTGTCCTTTATTAATATACCTGATACTCTATACTTGAATTTAATTTCATTTTTTTGCAACTCAATATCCATATTTCCTCTTTAAATAGATTTAGTATCTATGTATCTAGCTGGTTTAATATCAAAATTAACAGGTTGAGACAAAGCTGTTAATATATTATTCCTAATATTACCATCTAAATATTTAATGTCATTTTCATCTGATTGAATACATTGCTTTAGCTTTCCAGAGCTTGTTACTCTTAGATGCATTTTTTTACAAACATCGCATTCTCTTATTCTACAATGAGAATGAAAAAATGTTACAGCAGTAAATCCTTCACTATCAATTCCATGATATTCTTTAAATAAATCATCAAATTTAGAAGTTAATTTAAAATCTGATAGTATTCTATCTTTCATTTTTAAATATTCTATATCTGTTGAATCTGCTACTTCATTTTTTACTTCTTCTAAAATTTTTATTCTTATTTTATTTTTTCTTGACCAATCTACAAGCTTATATAAATTATCATAATCACCATTATATACTGTAGAAATAGTAACATTAACACCAGATTCTTTTACTTTTAAAATATTTTCTAAAGCTTGCTTTGAACTTATACCAACAGGTGACTGTTTAGAGATTGGAGCATCATAATAATCTAAACCAACAACTACTCTATAAATCCATCCTTTTTTTATCATATACATTAATTTGTCTATTTCAACAATATTTGTATTTATGCCTACTTTTAAATTATATTTTTCAGCAAGCATTTGACATATATCATAAATTTCCTTATGTATAAGTGGTTCTCCACCAGTAAGTCTCACTTGCTCTAAACCTAAGCCATATGAATTTTTAATAAGCTTTTCAATATCATCCTTTGATAATTCATTAATAACTTTATTTCCTTCATTATGACAATAAACACATTTCATATTACATCCTGATGTTATAGATATTCTATATTCATTTTTTGGTAACTGCAACATTTCTTACTTCCACTCCTTCAACAACTTTATTAATATCTTTTTTTACCTAAATCTATTCTCAAATCATTAAAATATATATCATATTTTCTAGTAGCATACCTATATAGTTCTGTTATTCTTTTTATTTTATCTTCTTTTGATATTCCTTCTTCAATTGCATTAAAAAACAATTGTATAAATTTACTTTCAGGAATCTTTTTATGCTGTGCTTGCTGTAATCTTTCATTAGTATATAATTTATATATTTTTGCTTGTGATAAATTAGAGAAGCCATTTAATTTATGATAAAAATCTCTTATTCTTTCAACCGTCAAAAAATAATAGTTTTCAAAATAAGGGTCATTTTGTATTTTTAATTCTGATAGTGCAACAACAGCCTTATGAATTCCAGCAATTTGATAAATAGCTTCATGTTTTGTATAACAAGGTAAAGGTCTAGAATATTTTTCTTTGATATAATCTACTAAATCTGCAATCTTTCCATTTCTATCAAATATTATTTCTCCGTATCCAATCATTGATAATAGTGAATCTTCACATTTCATATAATCTGAATTAGCACGCTCATAAATTTTAGATACTGTTCTTTCAAAGTATTCTACTTGTATTCCATCTACCTCTTTATAGCCTTTTATTTGATCTATGTCTGAATCATCATTATATAAAATCATTAAATCTATATCTGAAAATTCATTTGCTGTTTGAGTGTGATAACTACCATAAAAAACTATACCTTCTACTTCATCATTTTTTAGATAATTCATATCATCTATAAACTTATTTAAAGACTGTCTATAATTCATAAAACACCTCAAAAAAATCCAATAGAAAATTTTTATTTTCTACTGGACATAATTATAGCACATTGTTTTCTTTTTTTCAATACTTTAAGCACAATAATTTTACGTAATTTAATTACATAATTATTTTAATTTTATTTTTATTCTTTTATGATCTATCTTCATATCATCTATTTCTCTTTCTTTTAAATTTTGGGGAATATCATCGATATTACCAGAATAAATAATATCATCACTTTCGTATACATCAACGTCATAACATCTTATATCTTTAATCCACATGATATCACCTAAAATTTAACTAATTCTTCAATAGCATCACCCATTGATTTTTGTAAATCTGCTAATATAATATTTATTTTCATTTCACACTCTAAAATTTTTCTACAATCATCATTTTGTATAACTATAGAATATAAATTTTCCATCTCTTCTTGTTTTTCTTTTGAAATATCTTGTCCATTTAAATAACTTATTTGTACTTGATTTTGTTTGTCTTTAAAGTCTTTTAGCATGTTATATACATTATCATCTTGTTTTAATTTTTGCTTTAATTGTAAATATTCTTTATATTCTTGTGTATCTTTAAAAGAAACAACAAGCTCATTAATACTATCATGAAAACTCATTAATATCATCCTTTCTTTAGGATAATATTATACACTATTTATTCTATTTTTTAAACTATACTTTTAAACTTTTTCAAAATTACTACAAATATCAAACTGTATTTTTGTAAGTTTTTGCTTTTTTCTATTCACAAGTTCTGTTACATTTTGAATTATATTATTCTCATTCATACAATCATTATTAAAAGAAACTTTTGATTTTAGCTTATTAAGTTTACCAGCTATATTTTTTAGCTCATCAACATTAAAGTTATCATATGCATCATACCAATCATTGCATAGCTCTTTAAAATCGTCTACTTTATCTAAACATTTTTCCAAATTAGCATATATTTTCTTTTTAAATTCAGTACTTGATACAAAACTTTTTAGTCCCATGAAGAAATCATCTATATAATTAAAAAATATATTTCCGTATTTTTTAGTATTTCCAATTATATCTATTCCAAGATTTATACAATTACTTAGTCCTCCTTTAAAAGCTGTATCTACCATGTTATTAATTTCCGTCATATTTTTGCTTTTTATCCCCATTATTTCCATTCCTTCTTTTATACTGCTTGTTATGGCTACATTTAATATTTGTGAAAAATCCCTCTCGCTTAATACTTTTTTAATTTCTATTAAAACTTCCTTTATATGCTTATTTACTGGCATTCCTTTTATAACATAATTTGCTCCTTTATCTATTATACTTAAAATTATCTTTTGTATTTCTTCTTTGTTTTTTTCTACTTCAATTTCTGTCTGTTTCATTTTTATTCCTCCTCAATTTTAATTAATTTATTTATAATTCTATTTCTTAAATTTTGAAATCTTACAACACCAATAGATTTTAATAGTCTTTTAAAGTCATATCTAATATATATCTTTTTATTAGTCAAAATATATTTATCTATAAAAGCACTTTTTCTTACAGTTGCATATATATTTATTTTCATATTTTTTTCAAATAATTTTAAGACTGCCTTTTTCCCATCAAATTCATTTATTACAAATTTGCTTTTTCTTATTAAATTGTTATCAATAAATTTTGTTTCAATATTAAATTCTCGTATTGTATCTTTTAATATCTTTACACAAAAAATACATTCTGCTTTTACTTCTTTAACTACATTATATATTGTATTAATCATAATAGTTGATGTATCTATTATTACATAATCGTAAAATCTCTTTAGATACAATATTAATTGTTTGATAGTGTCACCATTTATTAGGGGTAAAGTCTTAGAATTTAATATATACTTTAAATTATCATGTTCATAATCATCAGTCAAATAATTTGAAATTTCTTTAGTTTGATTACTTTTAATATCATTTATTAAAATATTTAAAGAATAATTTTTACTCCCTTTTATATACAAATCTAAGCTTGGATATATTAAATCTAAATCTATAACAATAACTTTCCTAACGGTATTTTTTACTATTTCTTCAGATAATATTTTGCAAATTATAGTTTTACCAGATTTTCTTAAACCAGTTACAAAAATTATATTATTTTTTATCTCTTTGTTTTTATATACAATCATTTTAGGAGATTCTATATTTTCTATTATTTCATCAAAACAGATAGTATCTCCTATTATTATATTAAAGATTTCTTTTGAAAAAAGTTTTTCTTTAATTTCTTTTCTTAATTCCTTTAATATTACTACTACTTTATTTTTCATATTTTTCTCTTTAATAGTAAATAAATATTCTAAAAAATCTACTTCTCCTTTTAAAGAATCTCTAGTTATTATTATAAAATCATCGTTAGAATTAATATAGCTTAAAACATCCTCTTTAGTTTTTAATATATAAACATCTAAACTATCACAATATAAATCTTTTATTTTATCTTCTATATATTTATTATTGAGTGCTATTATCATTTTCATTTAAAAGTATCCTTTCATATTCATTTGCTCTAATTACAATAGGTGCTTTATTATTTGATATAACCAATATAGCTTCACCCTTTTGTAAAATATCTAAATTACAATCTTTTAAATCCATAAAATTATCTAAGTTTTCTATATCTTTATATGTAGTTTTAAATATAAACTTAAATGCCGAATTATTTAAAATGCTTTTAGCATATATTCCATTACTATAAGTAAAAAAATCATTGATATCTTGCGTTATAGTTACAATTGATGCATTTCTTTTTCTTATTGTTTTATACATATTAGAAATACTAAGTAATAATTCTTTATTTTGAGCATACTTCCACACCTCATCTATATAAATTATTGTATTATTTGTATTTAAATATCTATTCAATATATTGTCTAATATATAACTTATAACTTTAGAATTATTATTAAAATAATTTGTATCTATAACATATAAATTACTATCTAATAAAATATTAGTTTTATTTGCAAAAAATTTAATATCATTATTCATTTTACTTTTAATGCTAGTTTTCAACTCGCTGTCATCTATCTTATTTACTAGATCATTTAATGTTGGAAATTCTTTACTAGACATAATAACATTATCTAAATATATTTTATTATTTTCCTCTTTTTTAAATATAGTATTTATATCTCCAGTTATACCAAAGCTAAAATATACATCTTGTAATTTTCTCCTTAAATACTTCTCATACTTACTTTCTATTAAACAAATTTCAATTAAAAATTTTACTATTTCATTTATTTTTTTTGATAAATAATTTTCATCATTTTCTAAATTATTTATATCCTGTAATGTTATTTGCAAAATATTAAAATAATTTCCATTACCTATAATTTGTCCATCTAGCTCTTTACAAAGATATAAATATTCTTTTTCTATATCCAACACAATTTGTCTTAAATTTTTAAAATAATTTCTTATAATGTTTAATTTAATAAAATATGACTTTCCACTTCCACTGCTTCCAAATATACACATATTAGAGTTTTCATATTTTTTAGAAAATATATCCAGCATACATATCTTATTATCTTCTTTTGTATATCCTATTAAAACGCCATTTATATCTATAAAATTATTACTTATATATGGAAATAAATTAGACAAAGCATTACCTGTCAAAAAAATACTATATTCATTATTATTGTTTAATGGTAAATTAAATAAATAATATTCTAAATGTCTAAAATTAGTAATTTCTGAAATAAAATTTTTTGAATAAAGTTTAGCCTTATACCTTGATACAACTTTATATAAAGTATCTAAATTTTCTGAATAAAAAGTTATTATAATATTTAAATTAAAAATTTCTTGATTTTCTATTTGTATTTTTCGTCGCAGTTCTTTTGCCTCTTTAGTCGATTTATCTAATATATCTGTATTATTTTGATTATTACTGCTTGTTTGTCTTTCACTTTGAGATAGTCCTATTGTATATCTAATATCATTTAATATTTTATATGTATCTAATTTTTTTATATAAAAAGACATATCATAATTTAAATTTTTATCTATATCTTTAATAAAATCTAAAAAGAATATATACTCTGGTAAAGAAAGAATATGCAATGATATGACATATTTATTATCTACTACAATATATCTAAAATTAGTATTATCTATAAAATCTGGTAAAACTTCATTTATATCTATAATACTACCTCTTTATTAATAGTCTCATACATTAACATTTGTAACTTTCTTTTAGATATAATTCTTTTTATATTACATCCTATATTCTCTATTCCTCTTACAATATTGTCTATACTATTAATATCTTCCACACTATCACTATTTATTGAAATAACAAGATAAAACTTAGTAGTATAAATCTTTTCACTTTCTAACTGCCTACTAATACTAGAAATATAATTATTTACATGCTCTAGATATTTTTTACTTCCATTTTTATTTATATATAATTTTAAATTGGATATATACTTTTGAATATTAATTTTCTTATTAGAAATATAAATTTGAAAATCAAGATTAAGTTCATGAAGAAATTCACTATAAAGATTTAAAATATTAGATTGAACATCTATTGAAAAATTTAAAAATGTAACTGGTTCTACTTCATAAATATATACTTTTTTTACAATCTCTTTGTTTTTTACAAGTAGATATTTATCCGTAATATCTACTATGCTAAATATATCTTTTACATCACCATATTTTATTTTACATCCCTCCATTTCTTACAACAAATTTATACCATTATTTTAATATCACGTCAATAGAAATTAAAGTATATTTTGTCGCAAGTTTCGACATATATTATTATACTTTTATATAGTAAATTATCACAAACTAAAAAGCAATGCATATAATTTAATATATAGGAGATGATAGTATGAATGATAACAACAACATAAACAAAAAATTAATGGACGTATTAGGCTCTTTAGATAAAGATAAAATAGAGCAAGTAACAAAAATGGTTCAAAATATGTCTAGTGATGATTTAAATAACATTGCAAAAATGCTAGGAGTAAATAACAAGAAAAATTAATATGAACGACGATAGCAAAGAGGCATTAAATAATCTTATTAATAGTATCCAAGAAAAGATGAATATAAACGAAAGCAGTCAGGAAGAAAAAGACAATAATAATTCATTTGATATATCGTCAATATTAAATTCATTTAATCAAAATAAAGAAGATAATTCAAATTCTAATAATAACGATAATAATTTTACTTTTGATCCTTCTATTATTTTGAAAATGCAAAAAATAATTGGTAGCATGAATAATAACAACCCAAAAAAAGAACTACTGCTTTCTTTAAAGCCTTTTCTTAGAAAATCTAGACAAGATAAAATGAATGATTATTTAACCATTTTAAATGTTATATCTGCTTTAGAAGCTTTAAAAAATAAGGATAGTGATTAAAAATGTATTATTCAAATTATAACCCTTTTTATATTCGTAATAGAAATTATTATAATAGAAATATATATAATACATACAGTCCTAATACTTTAAATAATAATGAGAAAAATGAAGAAAAAAAAGATACTGGATCGCCTCAAAACGATACAATATCTTTCCAAAAGTTCTACAATAACAATGTCGATCAAAATAATAACGACAATACTTATCATAATGAAGATAATAAAAACTATTCTAGTACTAATAAAAGAAATTCTAGATTTATTTCTTTTGACAAAACTCAAATTAATATTTTGGGTTTCTCATTTGAAATAGACGATCTTATAATAATTGGAATAATTATTTTATTACTATTAGAATCAGATGAGAATTACGCACTAATTATTATTTTAGGATTAATTTTATTAAATATAAATTTAAGTGATATTCTTAATATTTTCTAAATAATACTTTGTAAGTAAAACGTCTATTTCTTCACTAGTTTTTAATATCTGTTCATATGAACAATTTTCTTCAATTTCTTTGTCTAACTTTTGTTTTAATAATTCGATTTCGCTAGTTATCATACATTTCTCCTCTTTTTTTACATATTTATACCATTTGTTTGGCTATAAGTCAACATTTTTCAATTACTTTTTCGTCGCAAGTTTCGACATATAACTTACTATGGTATAACATTATTGTATGTAGAAATTTAAGATGAATTTAATAATTATCAAAAATCGTATTATTTTGATATAATTTTTGAAGATACCTGATTATCAGTAGTTAGTTTATTTAAAAACTCTTTTATATCTTCTTTTGTTATACTTTTTAGAACTTCTATTTGATCGTATACATCTGTCTTGTTTAATATAGAATCAATAATTCTTCTATAACTTACATTTAAATTATCTGATGAAAGGATAGCTTCACCTATCTTTTTCTTTTTTATTATTTCAAACATTTCTTCATCTACTGGCATGTTTTTTATTTTTTCTATATACTCTAATATGTCTTTTTCTATCTCATCAATTTTAGTTGAAAGTGTTGATATTATAACATGTGAAAAGGAATCACTTCCCTCATATATCATATCTATACTATCATTTACTTTTCCTAAGTTATATTCTTTTTCAAAAAAGTCAGATTGTTTAGAAAAATACATATCAGATATAATATTAACAACAATCTCATTTTTTAATATTTCTTTACCATTTACCAAATCAAGCTTATAACCTAAACAAAGTTGAGGTAAATATATGTCCATTTTTTGCACTATTTCTTTTTGTGCTATTTTCTTATCTTCATCTACTCTAAATTTCTCAATTTTATTTTTAGGTAAATTTTTGTTTTCATATTTTTTTAAATTTTCTTCTATTAAATTAATTGTATGCTCTACATCAACATCGCCCACAACAATAAAAAACATATTTTGAGGACTGTAAAAAGTATTATAGCAAGTATATAATAATTCTTTTGTTATATGAGATATTGATTCTATAGTTCCTGCTATATCAATTCTTACAGGATTTTGATTGTACATAGCACGTAATGCATTAAAATATACCATGAAATTAGGGTCATCATCATACATACTTATTTCTTGCCCTATAATTCCTTGTTCTTTTTGAACATTTTCATCTGTAAAATATGGTTCTTTTATTAATTTTACAAGCATTGCAATTGACTCGTCAAACTTTTCTGATGTCTCAAAAAAATATACTGTCTGATCAAATGATGTATATGCATTTGATGAAACACCCATTTTAGAAAATAGATCTAATGCATTAGCTCCCTCTTTTTCAAACAACTTATGCTCTAAAAAATGAGCTATACCATCAGGTACTTTTGTTCTTTTGTTAGTTGTTATATCTATAAAGTCATTATCCACAGATCCATATTTTGTACCAAACATTCCTATTTTCTTAGAGAATCCTGTTTTTTTACAAATATATACTTCAAGTCCGTCAGACAAAGTTGTAGTAAATGTGCTTTCTCCTAATTCTTGAGAATTCATGACAGCTATTTTATTCATCTATCTCACCTCCAAGTAAAAATACCTTTTCAACTTCAATTTTTTTAGAAATATTTATTACATCTTCAATTTTTACATTTTTAATCTCTTCTCGCATTTGGTCAATAGATATATCTGCATCTTTAAAAGCAATTAAATTTGATAGTTTCATTTTAGCCATAGCAACTTTTGAATCTTTCCATTCTATAAGATCTGCAAGTAAACTATCTCTTGCACTTTTAAACTCTATATCTGTTATATTTCCATTTTTCATATCTTCAAGTTGTATTTTTATTACATCTAATGCTTTTTTATAATTTTCTTTATTAATTCCAGCATATATTACTATTATATCTTTAAATCTATAATATCTTGATCTTACAGTATATGCAAGAGATTCTTTTTCTCTAACATTTTGAAACAATTTTGATGATGGTGTTGTACCTAAAATAGCATTATATACGTTTAACACATAAAAATCTTTTGGTGTACATTCCTTTATTCTAAGTCCTAAAGATAAAACGCTTTGTGTTGTATCTTGAATTTCCTTTACTTCTTCATATTTATAATTTTCTTGTCTTTTTATATTATATTTTAAATTCTCAATATTAGTATTAAAATTTTTATCATATTGCTTAAAGATTTTCTCTATTTCACTATCTATGCTATCATATCCATCTAAGTTTCCAGATACAATTACAGTTATACTGTCATTAATTAAAGTACTGTATGCATCTTTTATATCTTTTAAACTTAGATTTTTGACAACATCTTCTTCACCATATAAATATGTACCAAAAGGCTCATCTTTACAAAGTAGCTCTTCTGCTCTTTGGATACCATATTTAAGTTTCTCATCTTTTCTCTCATTTATTCTTTGCAATATAAAATCTTTTTCTCTCTTGAATACATCCTGTGTCCATTGTGCTGGATTGTATATCATTTCCTTTAAAAATAATAATATTTTCTCTAGTAATTCTTCCTTACTTGGAATAAATTTTTTATTTACAAACTCTATTCTAAACTCCAAGTTATATAAATCACCTAATTTTTCAATATTTACATCAAAATTTGCACCATACAAAGAGTTTAAATATTTTTCTATATCCTTTTGTGTTGGATAACTTTTAGAACTCTTTGCCATTAATGATGCAAGGACTGCATAACTTGAAAAAATTTTTGTATCATTAACTTCTTGTGTAAAGTTATATGATATATAAATACTTTTAAACTTATTGTTATTAACTTTATAAATATTCATCTAACCTCTCCTTTACAATAAATTAAGCCAAGAATTAACTTGGCTCTTCATTTAAATATTAGCAAGTTTTTCTTTTACTATATCACTTACTAATTTACCATCAGCTTTACCAGCAGTCTTAGGTCTTAAAATAGACATTACTTTTCCCATATCTCTCATAGATGTTGCCTGAGATTCAACAATAGCCTGTTCAACTAATTTTTCAATCTCTTCCTTTGTTAATTGCTCTGGCAAATATTTAGATAAAACTTCAATTTCTCTTTTTAAACTTTCAACAATGTCTTCTCTATTTGCTTCTTCATACTCTTTAAGAGATTCTTTTCTTTTTTTAACCTCTTTTGCAACAATAGCACAAATTTCATCATCATTTAAAGTTTTTTGAGTATCTTTTTCTACCTGAAGTATTGATGCTCTAAGCATTGTTATTGCATCCTTTTTAATAGTATCTTTTTCTCTCATAGCCTCTTTTAAATCTTGTAATAATTGTTCTTTCATTTATATTATCTCCCTTCATTTAAATTATATGTATATTTTTAAGTATTATTTACTTTAAAATTACTACTTACTGTATTATCTGATTTTATTTCTCTATTTTTAATCATACTTGCTATCCATAAAACAATAAATATTGTTGACATTCCAACAAGTAATGCAAGTTTCCAAATATCTTGCGTTATTAATGAAATAGCTATTATACATAAAGTACTTGTAACTGTATAAAGTATTAATACTGCTTGTCTTTGTGTAAAACCAGCTTTTATCAATCTATGATGGACATGTCCTCCATCAGGTGCAAATAAAGGTCTTCTTTTTATAGCTCTTCTTACCATTGCAAAAACTGTATCAAATATTGGTACACCAAGTATAAGTACAGGTGCTAAATATTCAACTGTAGTATATCCTCTAGAAAATCCAAGTATTGTAACACATGCCATTGTAAATCCTAAAAAGTTTGAACTACAATCTCCCATAAATGTCTTTGCTGGATTAAAATTATATGGTAAAAATCCAATTCCAGCTCCAGCAATTGCTGCTGTTATTATAATTGCTTCTAAGCTTGAAGAAGTAGATATAAATAGCATAAGTAGTGATAGTGCTGAAATCGAAGTAAGTCCTGCTGCAAGTCCATCAAGGCCATCTATCAAATTCATAGCATTTAATACTGTTATAATCCATAAAAAAGTAACTGGTAATGAAAATACACCTAAGTTAATACTTCCTATATTTTCAATTCTTACCCCAAACATAAATACAATAAAAATAGCAGTAAATTCAAATATAGCTTTGTACCTTGCTTTTAACGTAAATATATCATCTATTATTCCCATTATAAATATTAAAATTGCACCAAT
>ERZ1643249.2703-NODE-2703-length-16302-cov-4.834862_pt1 | contig 16302 bp, 17 predicted proteins | sample MGYA00579263_ERZ1643249 | MGnify/ENA primary metagenome ERZ1643249 (study PRJEB29033, sample SAMEA4952264) | chicken gut metagenome | biome: Broiler Chicken; feature: Gastrointestinal Tract; material: Caecum | place: Ireland | collected 2018 | study: Broiler...
GCAAAGCCTTGTTAAAGGTATCCGCCACATTGACGGCGTCCTGACCGGTCATGGAGTCCACCATCAGCAGGATCTCGTTGGGATTCACCGCGGCTTCGATCTGCTTCAATTCCTCCATCAGCACTTCGTCGATGTGCAGACGGCCGGCGGTGTCGATAATCACCAGGTCGTTGCCGTGGTCCTTGGCGTATTTCAGGGCTTCGGCGGCGATTTTCACCGGGTTTTCCTTGCCCATTTCAAAAACCTGGGCCCCGGCCTTTTCGCCGACGATCTTCAGCTGCTCGATAGCCGCCGGGCGGTAAATGTCGCAGGCCACCAGCAGAGGGCGGTGCCCCTGGGACTTGAAATACCGGGCAAGCTTGGCTGAATGGGTGGTTTTACCGCTGCCCTGAAGGCCGCACATGAGCACCACGCAGGGGGGCTTGGAGGGGAACTGGATGCGGGCGTTTTCCTTGCCCATCAAAGCGGTCAGCTCGTCGTTGACGATTTTAATGACCTGCTGGGCCGGGGTGAGGCTTTCCAAAACCTCCTGGCCCACCGCCCGTTCGCTGACGGTCTTTACAAAGTCCTTGACGACCTTGTAGTTGACGTCGGCTTCCAGGAGGGCCATTTTCACTTCCCGCATGGCTTCCTTAATGTCCGATTCGCTTAATTTTCCCTTGGAACGGAGCTTTTTAAAAGCCGCCGCCAGTTTTTCCGAAAGGCTTTCAAATGCCAATGAAGTGCCCTCCTTTAGGTTTAGAAATTTTCATCTAAATAGTCGTTAATGAGCGCCCGCACGGTTTTGGCGTGTTCGTCAATGGCGTGGGAGTAGGTAAACCCCTTGTTGACGCGCTCGATTTCGGTGCAGCGGGCGGTAATTTCCTCCGTCACCGCCACCAGTTTTTTGAACTTTTCGGCGAAGTGAAGCTTTTCCTCCATTTCCAGCAGGAAAGCCTCGCCCCGCTTGATGTTGTCCCGGACGCCTTGGCGGGTGATCTGCTCGTGTTCGGCGATTTCCGCTAAAGAAAGGTCCTGGTTGTAATAAAGTTCGATGACGTCCCGCTGTTTGTCGGTCAGCATAGGGCCGTAGAGGTCCAGAAGGTCGGAGATCGCCAGGTTTTTGCTCATTTGCCTTCCTCCTCCCGCGGGTGTAAATTCATTTGCTTTACAGATGATATTCTACCAGAAAGCCGCGCTGCTGTCAAGGGGTTTCCTTTACACCGGCGCGGATTTTTGAGATTCTACGGAAATGCCAATAGAAGAAAAGGAAGCGGAAGGTTTTTTAGGGAAATCATAGGTCAAAAAGGCCCTAACTGCGGGAAAATCAGGTGGTATAATGGAGAAAAAGGGGGAAGGAATCATGGAAGAAATCCAATACGAATTAGAATTGCCGGAAGAATTATATGAGCAATTATGTGATTTAGCAGAACAAAATGGAATAACCGTAGAAGAACAGATTTCCCGATGCTGTCAGGCAGTGATCGACAAATTTGTAGGGGCCGGGTCGCCCGGCCCGCATTAGAAATCGAGCGTCCCGGAAAAAACCGCGGGACGGGAAACCCGTCCCCTACAATTTTTCGATAGGTTTTGGGACATTTGTAGAGGTCTCCACGCCTAGCCCATGTATATTTTTTTCATGAAACGGCCATAATACGGGAAAGGAGGAAGTTTTTTTGAATAATTTTAAAATATTCCCAAAACCCGTTGACAGGCTGTCCCATCTGTGTTATAGTAAGGGTAGAAAAAATTGGAAGGAGCGATTATCATGAAATATGTTTGCAGTGTTTGCGGCTGGGAATACGACGAAGAAGCCGGCGTCCCTGAGGAGGGCATTGCTCCCGGCACCAAATTCGAGGACCTTCCCGAGGATTTTGCCTGCCCGGTGTGCGGCGTTGGCAAAGATATGTTTGAAGCGCAGTAAAACTCATTCGGCGGGCGGGTTCAACGTCCGCCGGTTTTTATGAAATCTGTCAAGAAAAAGGAGAATCCCAGTATGATGGCTGAAAAAATCAAGGACGGCATCTGGTCGGTTGGCATTTTAAACCCCAGCCTGCGGGTGTTTGACATTATTATGTCCACCGAGTACGGCACTTCCTACAATTCCTATATCGTAAAGGGCACGGAGAAAACCGCCCTGGTGGAATGCACCCACCTGACTTATTTTGACCGGTATCTGGAAAACATCCGGCAGGTCTGCGACCCCTCCGAAATTGATTACCTGGTGCTGAACCACAACGAGCCTGACCATGCCGGCGGCGTGGCCCGGCTGCTGGAACTGAACCCTAACATGGAGATTGTCTGCTCCCAGGCCGGTTCCATTTATATTAAGAACATCACCAACCGAACTGATCTGAAGCTCCATGTGGTGAAAGACGGCGAGGAGATTTCCTTAGGCGGCCGGACTCTGAAGTTCTTAGTAGCCCCCTTCCTCCATTGGCCGGACTCCATGTTCACCTGGGTCCCCGAGGACAAGACCCTGTTCCCCTGCGACTTCCTGGGCGGCCATTACTGCGAGCCCTTTACCTTTGACTACAATATTGCCCGGAACGACGCTTACGAGTCCTCCTTCAAGGGCTATTACGACGCTATTTTCGGGCCGTTCCCGTCCTACGTCCAGAAGGGCCTGGAGAAAATCAAGGATTTGGACATCGAAATTGCCTGCCCCAGCCACGGCCCTGTTTTGACCAAGGGCTGCCGCCTGGAGTACACCATGGAAAAATATAACGAGTGGTCTACCCCCAAGGAAAAAGGCCCCAAGCAGGTTCCCGTGTTCTATTGCAGCGCATACGGCAACACCCGGAAAGCAGCCCACAAGATCGCCGAGGGTATCCGCCGCGCCCTGCCCGACGCCAATGTGGAAACCTTTGACATCATCAAGCACCCCATGGCCGACCTGGCGGCCAAATTAAACGCCTGCGACGCCTTTGCAGTCGGTTCTCCCACGCTGAATCGGGACGCTGTGCAGCCGGTTTGGAACCTTCTAAGCCATGTGGACGCCATCAACAGCGCCAAACGCCCGGCCCTGATCTTCGGCTCCTACGGCTGGAGCGGCGAGGCGGCCGCCAACCTGAAAGCCCGTCTGGAGGGCCTCAAGATGAGCGTGTTCGGCGAACCCTTCCGGTTTGTGTTCGTCCCCAGCGAGGACGATTTGAAGAAGGCCGAGGAGCTGGGCTTCCAGTTCGGCGAGAGCCTGAAATAACTTTTGGATGCAAAAATCCCCTCTGTTTTGGAAAACAGGGGGGATTTCGTATAGCAAAATATTTTTCTAAAAGGGAAAAAAGAAAAGTTTTCGTCCACCTTTTTCAAAAGGTGGTGGGGTTGAGGGGCAAAGCCCCCATCGTTTTCCGCAGAAAACGAAATCTTACTTTTCGCGCCTCGGGCGCGAACTATCAAAATAATAGGCGGCTCGCAAAGCCGCCCGCGGATGACCGTCGTCAAGTTCGCTTGACGACACGATTCTGATTTTGCAAAGCAAAATCAAATTTTTGAATCTTTCAATTTTTCTCTACGGCTCATTTGCGTCAGCAACACAAAAGGTTTTGTATATTTTACTATGGAGCGTTTCGCTTTTCATTTAGTCCACCAAAACGGCGGTGCCGGAAACGGTGACCATCATCATGCCGTTGTCAGACCCCAGCATTTCGTAGTCAATGTCAATCCCGACAACGGCGTTGGCCCCCATTTGGGCGGCCCGCTGCATCATTTCCTCCATGGCGGATTCCCGGGCGGTAATGAGTTCCTCCTCATAGCTGTGGGAACGGCCGCCGAAAAAGTTGGACAGCCCCGCTGCGAAATCCTTGACAAAATTGATGCCGGATATGTTTTCACCGAATACGATCCCCCGGTATTCCCGGATGGGATGCCCTTCGATGGTGGGCGTTGTTGTTAAAATCATCGTTTTTCCGCCTTTCTGTATGTGTAAAAATTAATTGCCGTAAATGCCTTTTCCCAGTGCTTCCACATCCTCCAGGGTAATCACCGGTTTGCCATCCGGCCCTAAAAGCGGGGTCACCCCGCCCCCGCCGCTGGGAAGCTCCAGGCTCAGGTAATGGACGCCTGTCTGGGTATCCACCAGAACGCGGATGCCTCTCAACATGGTGCTTTCTTCCCATACTGCGACGAAACGTTTTTCTTTTGCCATTTGATTTCTTCCTTTCAGCAGTTATCCTTCCAGTACGCTTTGCAGTTCCTCGAATTTCTCCCGGGTAATCAGGGCGTCGCCCTCCCCGATTTTGAACTTCACCAGATAGGTCCAGCGGCCAAAGGGGTAGATCATCTTAACCGCCGAGGTGTTGATAATATAGGACCGGTGGCTCCGCATAAAGAGGGAAGGGTTTAATTTTTCCCAGATTTTATTTAAGCTGTCACCGGTGGTGTATACGCCGTCGGTGGTGTGGATCTCCGTGATGCCTTCCTCCCGGCGGATGAAAATAATGTCCCCAACATCCACTAAAATCATCCCGTCGTGATTGCGCAGCAGGAGCTTCTGGCGTCCGGCCGCCGCGTCCGCCGCCCGTTTTTCAAACATGATCCGCAGCTTGGAGAGGGTCTGGAGCACCCGTTCCACCTTGAAAGGCTTAATCAGGTAATCGGTGGCGTAAACCTCGAAAGCCTCCGGCATGTACTGGGCGTGGGCGGTGGCGATGATAATGGCGGCCCCGGGGACTTCCTCCGAAATTTTCCGGGCAGCCTCCACGCCGGTGAGCTTTGGCATTTCCACATCCAAAAACACTACGTCCGGCTGAAGCTCCGCCGCCTTTTCCACCGCTTCGGCCCCATCCTCGGCTTCCCCCACAATGGCGAAACCGTCGGATTTCTCCACAATTTTCCGCATAACCAGCCGCATGGCCGGGTCGTCGTCCGCCAAAAGAACCTTAAAATCCACGAAAAACCTCCTTGATTACCGCAGCTTCCGGCGGCATCTTGCGAAATACCCGGAGCGGACCGCCAAAGGCGGCTCCAGAATCTCATCCGCCAGAATGGCCCCGCCTAAGCCGCTGCCGGCAATTTCCGTTAACACCCGCAGGGACCCGGAAAGCTGTGAATCAGAGGGACGGAGCGGGCGGTTTTTGGCGCGATCCGTGGACACGCCCTCCGGCGCGGGGGAATCGGGGCGCAGCATTTCCGGCTCCATCCTTTCCGGTTCCATTTTTTCCGGGACCATAGGCTCCGGCGTCAGCCGGGGGGAATCGGCGAGGAGTTCTCCATGCTTCTGTTTTAAGCGCTCTTTCAATTCTTGCTGGCGCATCTGCATTTGGGCGGCGGATTCCGGAGAAGCCGGCTGCTGCCTTTGCGCTGAGGCCGCGTTCAAATCCAGCCCCAGCTTTTTAAAAAACTTGGAGCCTTGTTTGACCAATTTGTCCACATCCGCATCGTCCAGGAAGTCCGCAGCTATATTCAGCAGGTCGTCAAAATCTGCCATTTGGAACACTCCTTTCCGTTTTCAGTGGATTACTGGTCCAGTTTCTGGGATTCCGTGTTGGCCGGGCGGGCGATGGATTCCCGCATCTGGGTGTCGGCGTTAATGTTCTGCATGTTGTAGTAGTCCATGACGCCCAGCTTGCCTTCCCGTAAAGCTTCGGCCATGGCTTTGGGCACTTCGGCTTCCGCTTCCACAACCTTGGCCCGCATTTCCTGGACGGAAGCTTTCATTTCCTGCTCCCTTGCCACCGCCATGGCCCGGCGTTCCTCCGCCTTGGCCTGGGCGATGCGCTTGTCGGCTTCCGCCTGGTCGGTCTGGAGCTGGGCGCCTACGTTGCGGCCCACATCCACGTCGGCAATGTCGATGGAGAGGATTTCAAAGGCGGTCCCGGCGTCCAGGCCCTTGTTCAGGACGGTTTTGGAGATGGAGTCCGGGTTTTCCAGCACTTCTTTGTGGGTTTCAGAGGAACCCACGGTGGTGACGATGCCTTCGCCTACGCGGGCGATGATGGTCTGTTCGCCGGCGCCGCCTACCAGGCGGTCAATGTTGGCCCGGACGGTGACCCGGGCTTTGGCCCGCAGCTCGATGCCGTTTTTGGCGATTGCGGCAATGACGGGAGTTTCGATGACCTTGGGGTTGACGCTCATCTGGACGGCTTCCAGCACGTTCCGGCCCGCCAGGTCAATGGCGGCGGCCCGCTCGAATTCCAGGGGGATGTCGGCACGCTGGGCGGCAATCAGGGCGTTGACCACCCGGTCCACGTTGCCGCCTGCCAGGTAATGGGCCTCCAGCTTGTTGATGGGCAGGTCGATGCCGGCTTTGGTGGCCTTAATCAGGGGCACCACGATTTTGGAGGGGACTACCCGCCGCAGGCGCATACCAACCAGGGTGCCGATGCCGATATGGACGTTGGCCGCCATAGCCGAAATCCACAATGCCACCGGAACAAAGCTGAAAAACAAAGCCAGTACAATGACAATAACCGCCGCAATAATAATCCAAGCGAGATAAGGTTCCATAAAAACAACTCCTTTAAATTTGATTTTCCGGCTGTTTGGCCGGTTCTACGACAATACGGTTCCCTTCCACTTCAATGACGGTGACGGGGACGTCCTTTTCAATGAATTCCCCCCGGGTCACCACATCCAGCCGCACGCCGTCCAAATCCGCGCAGCCCGCCGGGCGCAGGGGAGTAACCGTTTTGCCGCTTTTCCCCAGCAGGTACTTCATGTCCTCCGTGCCGGAAAAGCCGGACTGCCGGTCGGTGGCGTCCTTCAAAATGAGCTTCTTGGAAAGCCTGCCTTTGCTGGCGGAATAGAGGACGATGGTCAGCATGACGGCCAGAATGGCCAGGATGACGACTCCCATGAGGATGCCCTGCTCCACCGTCTCTGCGGTGACAATGACGCCGACAATGAGGAATACGATCCCCAATGCGCCGGGGACCCCAAAGCCGGGGTTGAACATCTCCACAATGACCAGCAGGAATCCCAAAATAAACAGGATCACGGACCAGGTGGACAGGTTGGTGAATACCTCCAGAATGTCCATGGCGCTCCCTCCTTTCTTGCCTTTATCATAGCAGAAAAAGCGCCGGGAGGGAAGGGATATTTTCTGAACTGTCGCTTTTTGCCTCTGAAATGACATTCAGCGGGGGATTACCCCGGTAAAGACCGTGCGGCCGCCGCCGCTGGACACCTCCAGGGAACCGCCGTGTTCCGTCAGGATTTGGCGGCAGATGAAAAGCCCCATGCCTTCCCCCTGGGAGCCTTTGGTGGTAAAGCCCGGCTCAAAAATCTGCTTCCACAAATGGGCGGGAATAGGCGGGCCGTTGTTTTCCACCTCAAAGGCGTACTGCTTTAAATCCTCCCGGAGACGCACCGCAATCTGGCGGGAGTCCGGCGGCGTATCCTTTTCCAGGGCGTAAATGGCGTTGTCTATAAGGTTCCCCAGCACCCGGCACATTTCCCAGGAGGGGACAGACAGGTCGGAAAGGTTGGAGGAAATCTCCAGCTCCATTCGGATGCCCCGCTTGCGGCACATGTCGCTTTTGGCCTGCAAAATGGCGTTGATGGCGGGATGGGCGGTTTTTAAAACCCGGCTGATGCGCTGGATGTCCCCGTAAACCCGTTCCAGGTAATTGTGGGCTTCCTTATATTCTTCCAGTTCAATGAGGCTGTATACCACCTGGATGTGGTTTAAAAAGTCGTGACGCTGCGCCCGGAGCTGGTTGTTTAAGCTGTTTAAGGAATCCAGGGAATCCTCCATCATCCGGATTTTCTGGGACAGCCTGCCCATGGGGTACAGGCCGAAGATGGTGGTGGCCCCGCCGATGACCGATACCAGCCCGATCATCAGCAGGTAAAAGCTCTCCGCCCGGTCCAAGGTCACATTGTCGTCAAATACAGACAGCACGGCTAAGAACACGATAGCGGCCATTTGCAGGGCGTTGAGGGCTATGAGGACGCCCACCGTCTTGCGGATTTCCAGATTTTTCTTGGCCATAAACAGCCGCCTTTCCTTTCAAATTGGTTACTGCTGGGGTTCGCTGCCGGTAAGGCTGGAAAGGTCAAACATCATCCCTTCTCCGCCGGCCACCGCAGGCAGCTTGCCGTCCCATTTTTCAATCCAGGCCATTTTTAGGGTGTTATCGGTGATTTCCTGGTTCTTCAAACGGTAGCTTTCGGCCTCGGCTTTAGCTTTTTCGATTTCCTGCTGAGCCTCGATCTCCACCCGGCGCAGGTCCTGTTCCGCTTTCAGGGCATTCTGCTGGGCGGTCTGCTTGGCTTCGATGGCGGCGTTGAACTCCTCGCTGAAATCAAAGCTGATAATGTTAAAAAGCTCCACGGTAATGCCGTAAGGGGAGATTTTCTCCGACAGGTTTTCTTTCATTAAATCGCTGACCTTCTGCCGCTCCGTCACCAGCTCCTCAGCGGTAAACTGGGCGGTGACGGCTTTGACGGATTCCAGGATGGCCGGCTGGATGATTACCTCCTCGTAATTCCGGCCGATGTTGCGGAAAACGCTGGCGGCGCTGTCCTGCTGGAGCCGGTAGTTGACGGCGATGGTGCTGCTGACGTTCTGCAAATCCTTGCTGGCGCTGGTGGAATTCGCCTCGGACTTAAGGACGCGGTTGTCCATATTGACTACCTGGGTGACAAAGGGGGCGACAAAATGCATCCCCTCCGACAGGACCTCCTCGCTGACGCTGCCCAGGTGGACCTGGACGCCGGTGTGGCCGGCCGGGACGATTTTCACTGCGGAAGCGCCGACTGCAAGGGCCGCCAGCGCGGCCGCGCCGGTTAAAACAATGGCTGCGATTTTCTTTTTTGTCATCATCAAAATCCTTTCTGTAAGGTCGGGGGTGTTCCGCGGAATGTTAAATGTGAATTGTTTAACATGGTTCTATTATACGGGATAACCCGTCGGAAAACAAGGCGGAGTTTTGATTATTTTTTATCAATTTTCTGCCAAAAAACGCCTGGGCGTGAATTTATCTATCTGGCTCATACTCGTTTATACACGCATATACTCTTATATTCTCCGGATTTCTTCTGTTTTATTTCTTGCCGTGCAAATATGCTGTGAAAAAACGTTTCATCTATGTAGGGGCCGATGCCCACATCGGCCCGCATTTTTGGGGAAACAGGTACAAGAACCGCGGGCGCGCATTGCGCGCCCCTACAAATTACCTGAAATGTTTGATAGAAATGTAGGGGCCGGGTCTCCCGGCCCGCGTCCAAAAGCGGAATATCTCGGAAAGTCTGGCGGGACGGGAAACCCGTCCCCTACAAAATATCTGGAACGTCCGATAAGAATGTAGGGGCCGCAATTCCCCGCAAACAAAAAGGCCCGGATTTCTCCGGAGCCATATTTTTGCCAATCAGCCGGCTTTTTTGCAGTCGGCGAAAATGGATTTATAAAAACTGTTTCGGTTCAGCACTGTGCATAAGAGCATCCCCAGGGTGTAGCAAACCGCCGCTTCTCCCACTGCCACGGAAAAGAAATTCAGGGCAAAGGGGGTGTGGTAAACGAAGGTAAGCTCCAGGCCCACAACCAGGCCGTTGACCAGGACGGGGGGGACAGCCGCCAGCAGGAATTTTCCCACAGCAGGCAGGCCGCTTTTTCCGATCCAATAGGTCAGCAGAGCGGCAATAAGGGTTGCCAGGGTGCCGATGGGGGCGTCAATAAGGCCCAGCATGTTGGTGCCCATGAGAAAGCCCACCAAGTTGGAAAGGAAGCACCCGAAGGTTACGCCCCACAGCCCCACAACCGGGGAAAAGAGGGGCAGCAGGGTCAGGGCCTCGCTGAGCCGCAGCTGGATAATACCCGCGGAGGTGCCGAAAGCCAAGGGCCCGCTGACCAGGGTCAGGACGGTGTACAATGCGCCGATCAGGGAAATTTGTACCAGGATTTTCGTTTTGTTTTTTGCGTTCATGATAGCTCCGTTTCTCCGTGCAACAAAGTATTTTTCCCGGGTTTCCGGGGCAGGCTGCCGCCGCCGGGCACGGGGAAACGGCGGGCCTTTTATTTGGTACGCTCCTTATTGTAGCACAGCTTGGGGGCAACTGCAAGAGCTTCCAGGCGTTTTGCCGTGATTTTGGGAATTTTCTGTAAACGTACAGCCCCTTTACCTTGACTTTTCCGGGAATTTGGCCTATAATTATCAGTACGAGTGTCCTGCTTTCGGAGCGATGAACAGCGGGAACATCAACTGGTATTGGAGGAATTGTTCCATGAAACGAGTGGGAAAGCCCGTCTTTTTTGTTGTGGCGGTCCTCATCGTCGCGTTTTTGTGCACCTCCCTTTTGGGGATCAGCACAACCTACGGTGACCGGACGGACGTCTACATTAAAGGCGGCAGCGATATCCGGTGGGGCATTGACATCCGCGGAGGCGTAGAGGTCACCTTTACTCCACCTGAGGATGTGGACGCCACGGAAACTCAGATGCGCGCGGCGGAGGCTGTCATCCAGCAGCGGCTTATTACCCTGAACATTACCGACAGCGAGGTTTATACCGACTACAGCCGGGACCGCATCATCGTCCGGTTCCCCTGGAAAGAGGACGAAGCGGACTTCGATCCCCAGGCCGCCATTGCGGAGCTGGGCGAAACCGCCCGCCTGACCTTCCGGGAGGGCAATGAAACCGACGCGGAAGGGAAGCCCACCGGCGTTACGGCGGAGAATATTATCCTGGAAGGGGACGACGTGACGGAAGCCGGGGCTTATTATGACCCGGAAAACCAGACCTACGGCGTCAGCCTGACTTTAAGCGAAAGCGGGACCCAGAAGTTTTCCGACGCCACCACCCGTCTGGCCGAGGAAAACGGCATCATCTCCATCTGGATGGATGACACCATGATTTCCTATCCCAATGTAAACGACCCCATTACCGATGGACAGGCTTCTATCACAGGCAATTTCACGGCGGAGGAGGCCCAGGACCTGGCGGACAAGATTAACTCCGGCGCTCTGCCCTTTGCCCTGGAAACCGCCAACTACTCCACCATTGACCCGTCCCTGGGCACCGGCGCACGGGATATTATGATCATGGCCGGAGCCGTGGCCTTCCTGCTGGTGTCAGTCTTTATGATCTGCATGTACCGCCTGCCCGGCGTTGTGGCGGTTATCGCCCTGATGGGCCAGCTGGCTTTGTCTGTGGCGGCCGTTTCCGGCTACCTGCCCTTTATCCCCAGCTTTACCCTGACCCTGCCCGGCATTGCCGGCATTATCCTGGCCATCGGCATGGGCGTGGACGCCAACGTCATTACCTCGGAGCGCATCCGGGAGGAAATCCGCAGCGGCAAATCCATTGACGGCGCCATTGAGCTGGGTTACCAGCGTGCATTTTCCGCTATTTTGGACGGCAACATGACGGTAGTCATTGTGGCCATTATCCTGATGGGCGCTTTCGGGCCGCCAAGCTCCCTGTTTGCCAAGCTTTTAAGCCCCATCTTCTTCCTGTTCGGCTCCACCCTGGCCGGCACCGTTTACTCCTTCGGCTACACCCTGCTGGTGGGCGTTATCGGCAACTTTATCTTCGGGATTTTGTCCAGCAAGCTGATGCTGAAATCCATCTCCCGGTTTAAAGCCTTCCGCAAGCCTAAATTCTATGGAGGTGAGCGCTGATGCTGCGGCTGAAAAAAGATATCGACTTTTACGGGCACCGGAAAATTTATTATACAATTTCCATCTGTCTTGTTGCCCTGGCGGCGGTCTGCGCCCTGGTATTCGGAATCAAGGTGGACATCCAGTTCACCGGCGGGACCATCGCCACCTATTCCTATGAAGGGGACCTGGACTTTGCCGCAGTGGAAAGCGCGGCCAGCGAAGTCACCGGCTTTTCCGTCACCAGCGGCAGTTCCCAAAGCGTCAGCGGGGATACTAAGCAGATTTCCTTAAGCATCGGCGCCAAGGACGGCATGACCGTGGAAATGGAGGGCCAGCTGACCGACCGGCTGACCGAGGAATTTGCGGACAATAACCTCCAGTATGTTTCCTTTGACAGCGTGGCGGCCACTATGGGCCGGGATTTCCTGTTTAAATGCCTGATCGCGGTGCTGGCGGCCTTCCTGTTTATGATTGTCTATGTGGCGATCCGCTTCCGCCGCATCGGCGGCTGGTCGGCGGGCGTTACCGGCGTTATCGCCCTGATCCACGACTGCCTGATGGTTTTGTCTGTGTTTATCATCTTCCGGCTGCCTATCGACGACAACTTTATGGCGGTTATCCTCTTTATCCTGGGTTACTCCATTAACGACACCATCGTCATCTTTGACAGGATCCGGGAAAACGAGAAGCTCTACGGCAAGTCCATGGAATTTCCGGTTTTGGTCAACAAGAGCATTTCCCAGACCTTTACCCGCACCATGAACACCAGCCTGTCCACCCTGCTGGCTATGGTGTCCATCTGTGTGTTTGCCGTGATTTTCGGCGTCAATTCCATTCTGTCCTTTGCATTCCCCATGGTGGCCGGTTTGATTTCCGGCTTCTATTCCAGCGTCTGCCTGTCGGGGACCATTTGGGCATGGTGGAAGGATTCTCAGAAAAAGAAAGGCAGAAAGCCTGCCAAAGCAAAATAAACTGCATGGAACGGGGACCGTATGGTTCCCGTTTGTCGTTTGAGGAAGGAGGGACCCTATGGTTTTTGGAATCTCAACGGCTTGTTTTTACCCGGAGCTGACGGAAAAAGCGGCGGAATGGATCGCCGGGGCGGGGATCCCCGCGGCGGAGGTGTTTTTTAACGCCCCTTCGGAGCTTGCGCCGGAATTCCTGCGGAAGCTCCGGGACACCTTCCAAAGGGGCGGGACGCAGGTAATATCGGTCCACCCGTTTACTTCAGGGCTGGAGCCGCTTCTGCTGTTCAGCGAATATGAAAGGCGGTTTATAGACGGGGTGGAACTGTACCGCCGGTATTTTGAGGCGGCGGCTTACCTGGGGGCTTCTTATGTAGTTCTCCACGGGGACCGGAAGGAAAGCCAAAGTCCTCAAACCCTTTATTTTGAACGCTACGCCCGCCTGGACGAAGCGGCCAAAAGCTGCGGCGTGCGGCTTTTGCAGGAGAATGTGGAGCGGTGCCGGGCCGGCCGGGGGGATTTCCTGGCCGCCATGAAAAAGGTCCTGCCGGACGCTTTATTTGTGCTGGATTTAAAGCAGGCCCGGCGGGCCGGGGAGGACGTCTTGGGCTTGCTGAAAGTTCTTGGCCCTTCTGTCCGGCACATCCATATGAGCGGCTGCGGGCCGGAAGGGGACTGCCTGCCCCTTCATCGGGGGGATTTTGACTGCCGGGGATTTTTGCGGGAGCTTACAAACCAGGGCTTTTCCGGCAGTGTGATTGTGGAGCTTTACCGGGGCAATTACGGCGCGTATGAGGAGCTTTCCCAGTCCGTTGCCATTTTGGAAAGGGGCTTCCAATCCCTGGAAGGCTGATTTCAGAAAATAGGCTGGGTTCTATCCGGGATTGCTTGTTTTTGGGGTAAAAACATGGTATGATAAAGGTAGAAAAAAGCGCGAAAAGAGGGAGAGCTATGAAATGTCCGTATTGTTCCTATACAGAAAGCAAGGTTGTGGACTCCAGACCGGCGGAGGACAGTGAGAAAATCCGGCGCCGCAGGGAGTGCCTCTCCTGCGGAAGGCGGTTCACCACCTATGAGGCGGTGGAAAACACCCCCCTTGTGGTGGTGAAAAAGGATAAATCCCGGCAGCTCTTCGATCGGGAAAAACTGCTGCGGGGGCTTTTGCGGGCCTGCGAGAAGCGCCCTGTTTCCATGGAAACCCTGGAGCGTTTTGTGGATTCCATCGAGCAGAATTACGCCAATGAAATGGTCAAGGAAGTCAGCTCCGTGGAACTGGGGGAATATGTCCTCCGGGAGCTGAAAAAGCTGGATAAGGTGGCCTATATCCGGTTTGCCTCTGTTTACCGGGATTTTTCCGATGTGGATTCCTTTTTGGTGGAACTGAAAAAATTGCAGGAAGAGGATTAGGCGGGAGCCGGGAGTAAAAAAATGGGCTATTTTCGGAAAAACTGGAAGCAGATCCTGCGCAGGATGCGCTTTAATATCATTGCGCTGCTGGTATTCCTGACTATCGCCGTGCTGGGACTGCACCTGCTTCAGGCCAGGCTTTTGCAGAATGCCCAGGCCCTTGGCGTGACCCTGGCCAGGAGCTGCTCCATTGAGGAAGAAAACAATGTGACGGTTTATGAAACCCTGATGCGGCTTGGGACCCAATATATCGACAGGCTTTTGGAAAGAGATCCGGAATTTCAGGATATTCAGGAAGCGCTGGAAAGGTTTTATGACAATATTTCGGAAACTGTGGGGGATAGCGTGATTGACCCCTACGCGGTGGTGGATGGGATTATAATCGCCGCAAACCCCTGGGAAGGGGATGAAACCTTTGATGTGAGCCAGGCAGAATGGTACCGGAAGGCAATTGAGGCTGACGGGGAGATCATTTTTACGGACGCATACACCGACACGATATACGGCAAGCCGGTCATCACTATCGCCCAGAAATTTACGAATTTTAACGGCGTTCTGGCCTTTGACATTTTCCCGGAAAATTTCCGCCTGACAACCCATTCGATGGGAATGCCGGAGGACAGTTCCTATTATCTTTGCGATCAGAAGGGCGCCCTCCTTTATTACCAGACCAGTTTGGGGAAAGGTTACGATGAAATCCAGAAGTACATTGAAACTATCCTGCCCGGCATCCGCAGCGGGGAGCTGAATGATTACGATACCTATATCCGGGATTTTGAGGGAAACCGCCGGGGGGTCTATTATTGGCAGATGGAAAACGGCTGGGTCTCCATTATCACCATCCCTTACCGCACGATTCTTGCCGGGCTGCGCCAGCTGACCTGGATATTTTCCCTGGGCTTTGCTTTTTTCCTGGCTGTGCTAGCCTTTATGGTGTGGAAAGATTACCGGCTGAATAAGCGCATCAACCGGGACGGCGAAATTCTCCGGGTATTGGGGAATTCCTACTATTCCATTTACCGGCTGGACTACCAGATAAAAACCTTCGAAATCGTGAAAGGGCCGGCGGACGTCTATGAAAAAATCCCGGCACAGGGGCCTTATTCGGTGCTGCTGGAAAAAATGCAGGAATTTATCGAAAATGACGCTTACGAGGAATTTTTAAAGAGCTTCTCCATTGACAGCATCCAGAACCTGGTTTCCCGTAAGATAAAGGATTTCGGCGGGGATTTTCTGCGGCTGTTCGGGGAGGAGTATAAGTGGGTGAATGTCCGGCTGCTCTTTGACGATTCCCTGGCGGAAGGGGAGGTTATCCTCTGCTTCCGGGTAGTCGACGCGGAAAAACGGCAGCAGCTCCAGCAGCAGCGGCTTTTGGAAACAGCCCTGGAAACCGCCAAACGCAGCGAAAAGGCGAAAAACGCTTTCTTTAACAACATGTCCCACGATATGCGCACGCCGTTAAACGCCATTATCGGCATGTCGGAGCTGGTGCAGAAAAACCTGGACGATCCCCAGAAGGCTGCCGAATATATGGAAAAAATCAATTTTTCCAGCAAGCAGCTGTTAAACTTAATTAACGACATTCTGGAAATGTCCCGGTTAGAGCAGGGGAAGATTTCCCTGGACTACCAGCAGTTCGATTTGAAAAAATGCGTCAACGACTGCGCGGCCCCCTTCTATGCCCAGGCGGAAAAGGAACAGAAAACCTTCACCGTGTCCTTTGATATAGAGGATCACACGGTTTTGGGGGACTTTTTCCGGATTGGCCAGATTCTCAATAACCTGTTGTCCAACGCCTTTAAGTACAGCAAAGCCGGAGCGCAGATTTTCCTCCGGGTCAAGCAGCTGAACCAGCAGGAACACACCAAGTACCAGATTGTGGTGGAGGATACGGGCATCGGCATGTCCCGGGAATTTGTGGAGCGGATTTTTGAGCCGTATGCCCGGGAAACCCGGTTCGGCGCCCGGAATGTCAGCGGCACCGGCCTGGGGATGCCCATTGTCAAAAGCCTGGTGAGCCAGATGAGCGGCCAGATTGTGGTGGACAGCGAACTGGGCAAAGGAAGCGCATTTACCATTACCATCCCCCTGGAAACGGTCCGGGAAACAGAGAAACCAGCGCAGGAAGAGGAAACGCCGGAGGCCTCCGCGTTCAGCCTGGAGGGGCGGAAAATCCTGCTGGCGGAGGACAACGACTTTAATATGGAAATTGCCACGGAGATCCTTTCCATGCACGGCGTCCAGGTTACCCAGGCCTGGAACGGCGCCGAGGCGGTGCTCCTGTTCCGGGAATCCCTGCCCTTTTCCTTTGACGCCATCCTTATGGATATGCAGATGCCGGAAATGGACGGCTGCGAGGCTGCCCGGAATATCCGGGCCATGAACCGGCCGGACGCTCAGACCGTCCCCATTA
>ERZ1643249.2705-NODE-2705-length-16297-cov-5.934552_pt1 | contig 16297 bp, 17 predicted proteins | sample MGYA00579263_ERZ1643249 | MGnify/ENA primary metagenome ERZ1643249 (study PRJEB29033, sample SAMEA4952264) | chicken gut metagenome | biome: Broiler Chicken; feature: Gastrointestinal Tract; material: Caecum | place: Ireland | collected 2018 | study: Broiler...
ACAACCGTCTGATCCATGGACAGGTCGCAACCCAGTGGTGCGGCGTTGTCGGGGCCAATCTGCTGCTTGTTGCAAACGATGCTGTATCGACTGATGAATTCCGTCAGGGTTTGATGAACATGGCTGCGCCGTCTTATGCGCAGACCCGTTTCTTCTCGATTGAGAAGACCATCAACATCATCGGTAAGGCTTCGCCGAACCAGCATATCGCAATCATTTGCGAAACGCCGCAGGACGTCCTGAAATTGGTGGAAGGCGGCGTGCCGATCAAAAAGGTGAACATTGGAAACATGCATATGGCGGATGGGAAGCGCCAGGTTGCAACTTCCGTCGCAGTAAACGACGATGATGTAGCATGCTTTAGAAAGCTGCAGGAGCTGGGTGTGGAGCTCGAAATCAAGAGGGTTCCGGATACGCCCGCGGAGAATATCGAAAAATTGTTCAAGTGATATTTACCCGAAAGCACCTGGAAAGGAGTAAGTAATGGAAATTACCATCATCCAGGCGATCTTGGTCTTTGTAGTAGCCTTTATCATGGGTATTGACCAGTTCAGCTTCCTGGAATCTTTGTATCAGCCGATCGTAACCTGCCCGATCATCGGTGCCATCCTTGGCAACTTTGAGCTTGGCGTAGTTGTCGGCGGTTCTTATCAGCTCATCCAGATCGGCTCGATGCCGATCGGCGGCGCTCAGCCCCCCAATGCGATCCTCGGCGGCATCATGGCTACCGTATTCGCAGTCTCGCTCGGCATGGAAGCTACGCCTGAAGGCGTTGGCGCTGCGCTGGGTCTGGCAATTCCGTTCGCGGTATTCGGCCAGTACGCTGTTACCCTGACCTTCACCATCATGTCCGGTATGATGGCTAAGGCTGACAAGTGCGCGGAGAACGCGGACGTCAAGGGTATCCGCAACATCAACTTCATGGAAATGGCGATCCTCGGTGCGCTGTTTGGCCTGCTGGCTGTTGCCGGTCTGTACGGCGGCTCCGCTCTTGGCCAGACGCTGCAGGACCTGTCCTTCCAGTTCTCTTGGGTCATGGCAGGTCTCGACGCTGCTGGCGGCGCGATGAAGTTTGTCGGCTTCGCAATTCTGATGAAGGTTATGATGTCCAACGAGATGTGGGGCTTCCTGCTGGCAGGCTTTGCTATGGCTCTGCTGTGCGCTGCTAACGCCTCCACCTCTGGCGCAACCCTCATTCTGTGCGCATTCGTAGGCGCTGCAATCGCGATCTATGACTTCTCGATCAACACGAAGATCAAGGCGAACGCTGGCGCTGGCAACATGGGAGGTGACTCGGATGGCATATAATATTCCCGAGAAATATCAGGATCTGACGCCGGCCCCGACGCTGGACAAAAAGACCCTGAATAAGATGGTTTGGCTGTCCTGCTTCCTGCAGGCATCCTTCAACTACGAGAGAATGCAGGCTTGCGGCTGGCTGTGGGGCATGCTCCCCGGCCTTCAGAAGATCCACACCAACAAGGAAGACCTCAAGGCTTCCATGGCACATAACCTGGACTTCCTGAATACCCACCCGTTCCTCGTAACGTTCGTTATGGGCATTGTGCTTTCGCTCGAGCAGAACAAGGCTGATACCCAGACGATCCGCTCTGTACGTATTTCTGCTGCCGGCCCGCTCGGTGGCATTGGTGACGCACTGTTCTGGCTGACGCTGGTTCCGATCACCGCAGGCCTGACCGCGAATATCGCCCTGCAGGGCAATATCCTCGGCGCAATCCTGTTCCTGATTATCTTTAATGCAGTGCAGTTTGCCGTTCGTTTTGGCCTGATGTACTGGTCTTACGGCTTGGGCACCAAGGCAGTTACCATGCTGACTTCGAGCGCAAAGGAGTTCACCCGTGCGGCGAGCATCCTCGGCGTATTCGTAGTCGGCGGCCTGATCGCAAACTACGGCGGCACCACCGTTCGTATGATCGTTGGCGATACTCAGATCAACATCCAGTCCCTGCTTGACGGCATTCTGCCCAAGCTGATCCCGCTGCTGATCACCCTCGCTCTGTATGCCCTCATCAAGAAGGGCTGGACGCCGGTTAAGTGCATCCTGCTCATTCTGGTTTGCGGTATCGTGGGCTGTGCGTTCGGCATCTGGACCGGTAATTCGCAGGCAATGGACGCTGACGGCAACACCATCCCCGGCGGCTACAATCCGCTGGTCGAGTGGTATGACTATCCGGAACCCGCTCCGGCTGAAAAGACCGGTCAGCAGGCTTGGGATGCTCTGAACTCGGTTGTTACCGAGCTGCAGCAGTCCGGTGTAACGGTTACTATGCCGGAATAAAATAGAACAGTTTGTCGGAGTACGTGCTCCGGCAAGGTAAAACGATAGGGGGAGATGGCGATTGGGATCATTTCCCCCTATTGATTGAAATGCAAGAAATCAGGTGTTTGTGTGAGTGCAATTACGGCGTCGGTCATATTTCTTCTGTTTGCCTGTTATGTAGGCGTTCAGGTGATGAAAAATTTTCAGCTTCGGCAGCTGAACGGCAGCCTTGGACGCAAGGACTATGAAACAGTGGAAAAATTGGCGGATATGCCGATGTTCCGCAGGCTGCTTGGAGAATATACGTGTGATCTGTATAAGCTGCGCGCTTTATATCTGGCGCAGGATATCGCGCGGTTTGAGGACATGCTGCATCATATGATTGCGGCAACGTATAAGAATCCGGCAGATAAGAAAAGCTTTCTGGAGCAGTATTTCCACACGTTTCTGCTGAAAGAAAATAAAAAGTATGTGGATTGGCTTTTGGAGGCAATTCGGCAGACCGGGGACGAGAAGCTCATGCGGTACACAGAACAGGCATATGAAGTTGTCATCAATCAACGCAACGATCTGATTGAAACCATGGATGCGCAGATTGATGCGAAGCAGTATTATGGTTTTCGTTTGGGCGTGATCCTCTACATGATTGCTAAGCAGTATGAGCGCCTTGGCGATGAGGAGAACGCAGGAATCAATTATCGAAGTGCAAAGGTTTGTTTTCCGCCGAAGTCTATTTATATCCCTGCGATACGGGAGAGCCTAAAGCGGTTAGGACAGCCGGAGGACATACAGGAAGGAATGCGTGCACAGGCACGCCGCCGCTGAAACAACATGATGGAGATAGGAGAAGAACAATGATCGGATTACTGGTAACTGGACACGCGAATTTTGGTTCCGGACTGACAAGCTCGCTCAATTTGATTGCCGGCGAGCAGGAAAACTACAAATATGTGGATTTCCTGCCGGAGTACAGCTTGGAGGATCTGTCGCGGGAGCTGACCAAGGCGATGGATGAGCTGAAGGATTGCGAAGGCATTTTGGTATTCTCCGATCTGCCGGGTGGCACTCCGTTCAAGACGGCGGTTGAGGTTGGTTTTTCGCGCGGCAATGTAAATGTTATTGCTGGCACGAACCTGCCGATGATGGTGGAGATTGCGATGTCTCGCAAGTTCATTGATGATTTGGAGACACTCACGCAGACTGCACTTGACACCGGTAAAGAGCAGGTTGTTAAGTACGAATTTAAGAAGGTTGAGCAGCAGGAGTCGGACGACGGTATCTAAAAGATACGGTTTGTCAAGACGCTTGCTTTCCCCTTGCACACATAAAAACATTTTTTGGGTCATAAGCTGCCGTGCGCATAAGGGATACGCAGGGCGGGCCCGAAAGGAGAAAAAAGAAAATGAACAAGATTTTTGATGTCACTGCGGATAAGATGAAGGAGACCATGTCTACCTTTACACTCAGCGAGATTTATCAGCAGCCGGCAACATGGAAGAAGACTTGCGCGCAGATCAAGGCGCACAAGGATGAACTCAAGTCGTTTATCGATCAGGTCATCACCTGCGAGGATTTTGATGTGATCCTGACCGGTGCCGGCACCAGCGAATTTGTTGGTAATGCACTGTTCCCGGCGCTGACCAGCAAGCTGAACTATAAGGTCAAGTCCTACGGCACGACCGATATCGTTGCTACGCCGGAGGAATATCTGTCTCGCACCAAGCCCACGCTGCTCATCAGCTTCGGCCGTTCTGGTAACTCTCCGGAGTCTGTTGGCGCGATTGATGCTGCCGAGGCGGTTTGCGACAATATCCATCACTTGTTTGTCACCTGCAACAAGGATGGCGCACTGTCCAAGCGTGCGGCTTCCACCGATAACTGCTACGCAATCAATCTGACCGAGGAGACCCACGACCAGAGCTTTGCGATGACTTCGAGCTTCTCAAACATGTATCTGGCGACGCTGCTGTGCTTCCACCTGGATGATCTGGATGAAACCATCGCCAAGGTGGAGAAGATCATGGACGCTGGCCAGAAGTTCCTGGATAGCAAGTACGGCATTGCGCAGAAGATCGTAGACGAATACGACTTCAACCGTATCGTATATCTGGGCAGCAACTGCCTGAAGGGTTTTGCACAGGAGTCTGCTCTGAAAATGCTGGAGCTGACTGCGGGCCGCGTGGTCACCATGTATGACACGCCCCTCGGCTTCCGTCATGGCCCCAAGTCCATCATTGACGACAACACGATCACGGTGGTTTACCTGAGCGATAACGCTTATACCCGTCAGTACGAGATTGATCTGGTCAAGGAAATGAGCGGCCAGCGCAAGGGCAACAAGATTGTGGCTGTTATGAGCAAGCCGGATGACGCAGTTGCGGCACTGGTGGATTACACCGTGGTTTGCGATTTGGCGGATGCGTATGACAACGCGCTGCTTGGCTTGGATTATATCCTGTTCGCGCAGACGCTGGCTGTGCTCAAGTCTCTGTCGATGGGCATTACTCCGGATAACCCGTGCCCGACCGGCGAGGTAAACCGCGTTGTTAAGGGTGTTACGCTGTATCCGTATACCAGAGCGTAAAAGCAGTCTGTAAAAATAAAACGTATGGTTACAGCATCTGACAGCACCGAAATCGTGCCGAGATGAGGTATATCATGCTTTCGCCCGTGCGGCAAGGGCAAAGAAAACGGGGCGGCCGCAGCCGCCCCGTTTACATTTGTCCGCCGTGTGATACGGGAATGATACCAAATGCGAGGAGTTTAAAAACAATATGAATTGGGAAGTAATCCTGTGGACCTGTGCAACCATTGCCGTGCTGCTGATTGTAGTGGCGCTGGTCGTTTCTGTTATGTCGGCGCGCAATATGCGCAAAAGCCGGGAGCGGATGGCACAACTACAGTCGGATATCAAGGTTGGCGCGTCCATCATGTTTGCGGGCGGCATTTACGGCAAGATTGTAAAGATCAAGGATGACCTGATTGATGTGGAAGTCAGCAAGGGCGTCGTCATCCAGATTTCCCGTTACAGCATTCAGATGGTGAAATAAAGCAAAGTATGGCGAGGCGGTCAGTTGTTTTCGCTGGCCGCAACTTCCTTTGCGTATTCACTGGGAGAAAGATCAAAGTATTTTTTGAACAGCCGTGAGAAATAGTGGATCGAACTGAAACCGAGCATATCCGCAATTTCGCTGATGGTATGCTGGTTTTCCCGGATTAGTTCTTTGCTTTTTTGTAGCTTGATGTTGAGCAAATAGCTTTTCGGGGAGTTATGAAGATACATTTTGAACAGGGCCTGCAAAGAGGTACGGGACATAAAGAATTTGTGACAGATCTGTTCAATGGTGATCGGTTCCGTCACCTTGGCTTCCATGTATGCGAGAATCTGCTGCAATAGATCGCTTTGGGAGTTCTGATTGAGGCTGAGAAAAGTGTGCTCTTCCTCCAGTTCATTGCAGAGCAGGCACAGACGAGTGATGATTTCCTGCAAATGGCAAAGCATCAGTGTTCGCGCATGGGGCGAGTGCATGGTGCACTCTTCGATGATTTTGTAGAGTGCATCGCGCACACCATTGGTGCAATGAAATACATGGCCAAGCAGAAGCTGCGGCTCGGAAAGCTCCATATCAAAGGATATGGATAAGTAGTTGCAGGCGCTGTCTTTGGTCAGCCGCTTGGCGTGCTCGCTGTCCGGTGCGCATAGGATGAGGTCACCCGCAGACAGAGTACAGACCGAATCAGCAAAGGCAACGGTCAGCGTGCCGTTATGTACGTAAAGCAGCTCGAAATACTCGTGTCCCGCACGGTTGAAACAATAGGCGAGTTCTTCGGTGAAGTAATAGTAGTCCAGAATTTCCAGAACATTGAAATGGACCGGCTTGAGCTGGAAGGTATACGGCTCTGATAAGGTGAGCTTGGTATACCGGTTTTCCGGTGCGAGAAGATAATAGGTCGCTTCATCGGAAACCGGTAAAATATTAAAGCAAACGCCGGGATGAATTTTCAGATAATGGTGAATGGGAAAGGTTTTCAGATCAACAGGATCGGGCTGGGAGGTGACCACAATGGATGCCAGCCCGCTGATCAATTCGATATATACTTCGCAAGGAAAGCAGAAAAGCTGTTCCATTGTTTTGGTATGCGTTAAAAACTGCATACAGGCAAGATGGTGTTCCTCCAAGTCGATCGGTTCATAATAGACCGATCCGAATTCGAGAAAACTGTCATAAAAGGTTTGATTATTCATGGCGAATCCCCTATTGTCTGTTGCTTTGCATATCTTTCAGTAAATACAAATCTAACTTCTATTTTATTATATTTTAAGGGTAATTGCAAGCACACCTGTATAGTAACAATAGAAAACGTCCCTGAAAGATACAGCGGCGTGCGAAAAACACAGGGGTATGATGGGATAGCAGGAGGAGAAAAAATGATTATTCAAAGTAAAAAGGTTTGGTTTGCCGATCAGTTTGTCGCGGCGCAGGTTGAAATGGAAGATGGCAAGATCGTCGGCGTTTACCCATACGGAACCAAATCGGTCGATAAGGATTACGACAGCGAGCGTATCCTGCCGGGCTTTATCGATGTGCATTGCCATGGCGCATATGGTTTTGATACCAATGATGCGGAAGAGGAAGGCCTGCGCTATTGGACGCGCAACATCGTGCAGGAAGGCGTGACCGCATTCTTACCGACCACGATCACCCAGAGCGAGCAGGTGCTGACCGCAGCGCTGAAGAATGTTGCCAAGGTGGTTGCTGACGGCTATGAGGGCGCAGAGATTTTAGGCGCACATTTTGAGGGCCCGTATCTGGATATGGTTTACAAGGGTGCGCAGCCGGAGCAGTATATCGTCAAGCCTACGGTGGAGCAATTCAAGAAGTATCAGGAAGCGGCAAACGGTCTGATTAAGTATATCACCATGGCGACAGAGACTGATGAGGATTTTGCGCTGACCCGTTATTGCAGCGAACATGGTGTGGTCGTCCGCATTGGACATTCACCTGCAACCTATGAGCAGGCAGTCATGGCGGTTGCCAACGGCGCCCGCACGATGACCCATGTTTACAACGGCATGACGCCGTTTAACCACCGTGCCAACGGTCTGGTCGGCGCGGCTTACCGTATTCGCAGCATGTATGGCGAGGTCATCTGCGACGGCAACCATTCGACACTTGCGGCGCTCAATCAGTTCTTCCATGAAAAAGGCGCGGACCATGCGGTGCTGGTCACCGATGCACTGATGGCGAAGGGCAAGCCGATCGGCTCGAAGTTCCTGTTTGGCGGCAATGAGATCGAGATTTATCCGGACGGCAGTGCACATCTGACTTCGACCGGCGGTTTGGCAGGCTCGACGCTGTGCGTCAACAAGGGCCTGCGCATCCTGATCGAAGAGGCACAGGTGCCGGTCAGCGCGGCAATCAATGCTTGCACCAAGAATCCGGCAGCTTGCCTTGGCATCGAGGATCGCAAGGGCGCAATCAAGGTCGGCTTGGATGCAGATCTGGTTGTGCTTGACCGCGACTATAACGTGCTCCAGACTTATTGCAAGGGAAAAGGAATGTTAGATGAGTAAGAAACAGCAAATCCCCAATACCCAGCTTTCCGGACGAAATATTTATTCGGATAAGAAAAAACGTGTCATTTATTATGATAGTCTGACCAAGCAGGGCTATCTGATCGAGAAGAAGAACGAGGGAAGAATCCTGTTCTTCCAAAATCGTTTGGTTATTATCTTGTTCATTGCGATTTTGTGTGCGGGCACTTTCCTCAACTGGATGCAGGCGACGCTCGCCGGTGTAGCACTGTTTGCAGTGGTGGAAATCTATTACCGCGCGGTGTTCTTCAAAAAGCTGGAAGTTGTTACAGATGTGGACTTCGGGCGCAGGCTGACACCACTTCAGTCTATCGTTGCCAGAAAAAGTCGTGAAAAAGTTCTGGCGCTGATCGTGCTGTGGGCTGTTTTCGCGGTGCTTGTGCTGGTCAACGCCTATATGGAGCAGTATTCTATCGGTCTGATGGTCTTTAGTGTGGGTTTGGCCATCGTGGGTGCGTATTTCTGTGTGCTACATATCATTGCGCTCACCCGGATGAAAGGATAAAGAAAAAACCCATCGCGTATGCGATGGGTTTTTATCCGGAAATCCGAGATCAGGCCTTGCCGGCGGAACCGCAGATTGCGATTTTGCTCTTGACCGTCTCAACAACGTTTGCAATGCCAACCTTGCAGTATTTCTTCGGATCGAACACATTCGGGTCCTTCTGGAGATACTCTTTCACGCCGTCGCTGAACGCGATGCGCAACTCGGTGGCAAAATTGACCTTGCAGATGCCGCGGGTGATGGACTCGCGCACTGCGTCATCCGGCACGCCGGAAGCGCCGTGCAGTACCAGCGGAATGGAAACTACCTCGCGGATTGCGCTCAGGCGCTCAAAATCCAGCTTGGGTGTGCCCTTGTAAAGGCCGTGCGCCGTGCCGATTGCAACGGCAAGCGAATTGACGCCCGTGCGCTCGACAAATTCCTTGGCTTCCTGCGGGTCGGTGAACGGATTGCCGTCGCCGCCCTCGAGATCGTCTTCCTTGCCGCCGACCTTGCCCAGCTCCGCTTCCACGCTGATGCGGGACGGAGCGCAAGCCTCAACCACGCGGCGGGTCAGTGCAATGTTGTCCTCAAAGGCGTCGTGCGAGCCGTCGATCATGATGGATGTGTAGCCCGTGCGCAGCGCCTGCATGGCGAGATCAAAGCTGTCGCCGTGGTCGAGGTGCATCGCAACCGGCACATCGGTGCGTGCAGCCGCCGTTTTGACCATTGCCAGATAGTAGTCCAGACCGGCATATTTGACGGTGGACGGCGTGGTCTGCATGATGACGGGGGAGCGCATTTCCTCCGCTGCACGGATAACGGCCATGACCATTTCCATGTTTTCCACATTGAACGCGCCGACGGCGTAATGGCCCGCCTGTGCGTCCAGCAGCATTTTTTCTGTTGTTACCAAAGGCATAGGAATACCCCTCTTTCTCCTGTTTGCACAGGATGTTTTGATGCCTTTATTGTAACACAGGGGGGCGTGGATGAAAAGCCTTGCAGCAGATAAATACGCGGTGCAGGGTGAATCGTGTTTCGAAAATGCTTTTTTACAGATATAAACAGCGATATGGAGGCTTGCGCCGCCGTATTGCGTCCTAAATAAAGAGGAGGAATTATCATGAATTATAATCCGCTGAAAAAGTTGGTAGAACTCCAGAAGCAAGGCAAAAGCGTGGGCATTTATTCGGTATGCAGCGCGAATGGCTATGTTATCGAAGCGGCGCTCAAGCGCGGCCTGTCGGATGGTTCCTGCGTGCTGATCGAGTCCACTGCCAACCAGTGTGATCAGAACGGCGGCTATACCGGCATGAAGCCGATGGATTTCAAGCAGTTTGTGCTGGGCCTTGCGGACAAGGTCGGTTTTGATAAGTCCAAGCTGTTCCTTGGCGGCGACCATCTTGGTCCGCTGACCTTTGCGGGCAAGCCGGAAGCGGAAGCGATGGCGGATGCAGAGGAGCTTATTCGTCACTATGTTGGCGCGGGCTTTACCAAAATCCACATTGACACCAGCATGAAGGTGGCAGACGACGACCCGAACACACGCCTGAGCGATGAAACGATTGCCCGCCGCGGTGCGCGTCTGGCGCGCGTGGCAGAGGACACTTACCACAAGCTGCTCGAGAGCGATCCCAACGCCATTGCGCCGGTTTACATTGTCGGCAGCGAGGTGCCGATTCCGGGCGGTCAGGTCGGCGCGGATCAGGGCGTGCAGGTCACCCGCGTAGAGGATTTCAAGAATACGGTTGCGACCTTTGAGAACGCATTCCGCAAGGAAGGTCTGGATGAAGCGTGGAATAATGTTATCGCAGTTGTGGTACAGCCGGGCGTGGAAGAAAAGGACAGCGGCTGCACCGAGTATGATCGCGCCAAGGCGGCTGAGTTGATGGCGTCGATCAAGGATTTCCCGAACCTTGTGTTCGAGGGCCACTCGACCGACTATCAGACCAAGATCAAGCTGCGCGAGCTGGTCGAGGACGGCGTTGGTATTCTGAAGGTCGGCCCGGCGCTGACGTTTGCAATGCGCGAAGGCATGTTTGCGCTGGCATACATCGAGCAGGAGCTGCTTTATGGCACGGACATCGAGCCGAGCCACTTCATCGAAGCGCTGGACGAGGCAATGCTCGCGGATGACAAGCACTGGAAGAAGCACTATCAGGGCACTGAGCTGGAGATCCGCATGAAGCGCAAGTTCTCCTTCTCCGACCGCTGCCGTTACTACATGCCGACACCGGGGGTCGAAGCAGCCAAGGAGCGCCTGATCGGCAACCTGCGAAAGCTGGGCATCCCGCTCAACCTGCTCAGCCAGTTCATGCCCATCCAGTACACCAAGGTGCGCGAGGGCCTGCTGGAGAACGATCCGGTTGCGCTGGTCGAGGATCGCATCATCAACACCATGGACGAATACCTGTATGCAACGCATCAGAAGGAACTGATGTAAGACATTAGGGATAACAAAAAGGACGGCGAAAGCCGTCCTTTTTGTTTTATTCCGCATTTATTCCCAGTTTGCCCATACATCGGGTTGATAGCCGACAGTCGCCTGTTTACCGTTGCGCACGATGGGCGTTTTGAGCAGCGTGCCGTCTTCGAGCAGTTTTTCTTTCTTATCCTCGTCGTAGGCAAGATAAGCGAGCGAAGCGTAGCCCTTGCTCTTTTCGTCGAGCACTGCGTCCAGTCCACCGATGGCTTTGAGGACGCTGTCCAACTCGCCACGCGACATGCCCTTTTGGGCCAGATCGATCATCTGGAATTTGATGCCGCGCTCTTTGAACCAGCGCTGCGCCTTTTTGGTGTCAAAGCATCTGTTTTTGCCGAAAATCTGAATGTTCATTGCATCCTTCTCCTTTGCCAACAGTATAGCAAAGCGCGCGGCGGGACGCAAGCGCAATTCGCTATTGATTGGCGCGGCGCGACAGGCGCAGCACGCCGTAGGAGTGCGAGAAGGGCAGCAGCAGAACACAAGCGAGTGCGGCGCAGCGCCCAAGTTCGCATAGCAGCAGCGGCACCGCAAAAAACACTTCGCCGTGGCGCGCAAAGTCTCCGATGGCGGCAAGTCCGGATGCGGAGAAATTCGGATAGGGCAGCAGGGCGGCGGTGTGCACGCCCAGCAGCAGTACGGTGCGCAGCGACATCAGCGCAAACAGGGCTCCACCGACGGACAGGCCGCGCGCGGCTGCACCGGACAGCGACTCCGGCAGGGAGAGTGAGAGCACAAGCGAAGCGGGCAGCAGGCGCAGTAGGATGCGGCCAGTCTCACGCGGCAGGGAAGCGTCGGGCATAGCCCAATGCACAGGCTGAAGCTGTGAGACGGTCAGCACACCGCTCAATACTATCACCGTCCCGGCGAGCCATGCGACCGGCAGCGCCCACATCGCGCAGCGGTTGAGTCCTGCCGTCGCGGCAAGCAGTGAGCAGATTGTCAGAATCAGGATTAAGCTCCAAAGCGGACGGGAGGCAAATACGGTGCTGCGAAGAAAAACACCCATGCGGGAAAGCGAAGATGCAATCGGCCAGAGGGCAAGCAGCGCAAGCAGCCATTGCAGCACGCGGGAGCGCTGCCAGACCGGCGCGAGGCGTGCGCCGCCTGCGCAGACCAGTGCACAGATCAGGCTTGCCAGCGCGGCTGCATAGACGGTTTGCCCGGTGGCAGGCGTGTACAATATCTCGCTCAGGGGCAGCAGGGCAAACAGTGCCGCCCCCCAGCGTGGAAACAGGCGTTCACGCATGACTGCCGCCTCCAATCTCGTCGCCGTCAAGGAAGCAGGACAGGCGCTCGTTGGCAAAGACAGCTGTGCCTGCGGGCGCGGTCTGGCCGAATTCATCCAGATACAGCGCAGGCAGGATAGCAGTACCATCGGCATGCAGCACTTCGGAAACGCGATAGAGCGGCATATCGGGCAGCGTGCCCTCCTGTGCGGCGCGGTCAAGCAGTTCGCTGAGTGCATAAACCTCATCGTCGTTTTGCAGCAGGTCGGTCGCTGTTCCATCACGTACGACCGCGACGCGCAGGCTGAGCCGCACGTCGTTTTCCGTGCAAAGATAATCGGCCAGCGGCAGAATACTTTCCTCTGCGACGTTTTCGCTGATGAGCAGCACCTGCGCATGACTTAGATATAGTTCGCCGGGGAGGATGTTGCTCAGATTGGTCAAAAGCTCAGGCAGGTCACGTCCGGTAGCGGAAAGATAGGCGGGCAAGGCCGCGTCATCCAGACTGTCCTGCCGCACGACCTCAGCGGTCAGACGGTAAACGTCGTCCTCCCGGTCGAGCGCAAGCGCGGAGACAGGAGAGACTTCGCGCGCACAGCCGCACAGCAGCAGTGAGAGAAGCAGTACGATTCCAGGCAGTTTCAAGGTTTGTCCCCCTTTGATGGATTCCGTTTGACCGCAAAACGGTCATGCCGCATGAAAAACCATGGTGCACGCAGCCATGCGTCCTCTTGCTCTGCCTGTACGCGCGGGATGAGGTTGAGCAGATAGGGCACCGAGCAGGAGTGCATTCTGCAAAGCCATGTCAGCGTGAGCGCAAGCGCAAAGCCGACACCGTACAACCCGTAGGCGGCAGCCCCAGCCAGCAGCGCAAAGCGCAGCCACAGGGACGCAGTTTGCAGCTTGGGCACCATCAGGCCGGTCACGCCTGCAATGGCGACCACAATAACGGTCGGTGCGGCGGCAAAGCGCGCCGAGACCGCAGCCTGTCCGAGCACGAGACCGCCGACAATGCTCATCGTCTGTCCCATCGCACCCGGTGTGCGCGCACCGGCTTCTTTGAGTGCTTCGAGTACGAGCAGCATGAGGAAAGTCTCCCATCCGATAGGCAGCGGCACGCCGCGCTGCGCCGCTGAAACAGCAAATAGCAGCCGGGCGGGTACCAGTTCGCGGTGGTACAGCATCAGCGCGACATAGACGGCGGGAAAGGTGATCGTGAACAGAAAGCCCGCCACGCGCAGCAGGCGAGACAGATTGGCCTGCAGAAAGTTAATATAGTAATCGTCGTTGGACTGGAAGCACTCTTGAAACAAAAACGGCGCTGTCAGCACGACCGGGCTACCATCCACGACGATCGCGCAGCGTCCTTCCACAAGCCGCGCCGCGACCACATCCGGGCGCTCGGTCGTGCCGAGAGTGGGGAAGGGAGCAAAGCGGTGGTCGCGGATGCGCTCGGCCAGATAGTTGGCGTCCAGCACACTGTCGATGTCGAGCGATTCCAGCTTGCGCCGCAGATGGGTAATCAGCTTTTGCTCGCACACGCCCGCCAGATAGCACAAACAGACCACCGTGTTGGTGCGGCTGCCGATGCGCAGAAAGGTGAATTTGAGCCGTCTGTCATTCAGCCGCCGGCGAATGAGAGCGAGATTGGGCATAAAGCATTCGGTGAAGCCCTCGCGCGGGCCGGAGAGCACACGCTCGTTTTCTGGTTCGGACGCGCTGCGCACGGAAAAGCCCTTGGTGTTGACCACCACCGGCCGCGCATCGCCTTCGGTGAATACTACCGTGTCGCCATATAGAAAGGAGGCGAACAGCTTGGAAGCGTCAGTTTCTACACGGCTGTCGTTGATTTGCAGCACGGTTTGGCAGAGCGTTTCCGCCGAGGCGCGGGACAGATCGGAACAGACGATCGGCCGGATGACGCTTTGGTTGATGGCGATGTTGTTGACCATGCCGTCAAAGAAGAATACGGCGCAGGAAAGACCCGCATGACCGATCGCGCGGCGCGTGACAAAGGTGTTATCTCCTTGAAAGATCGCCTGCATCAGACGGATATTGCTCTCCAGATCGGTGGAAAATGTGATGGAATCCATGGTTTCACCCCTTATCAGGGGTATTTTGCGCCAAATAGGGCAGGGTTATACACCGTTTAAGTCGTCTGCCAGCGTTTGCCCGAACAAGCGGATTGCGGCGAGCGCTTCCGGCATGGTGTTACCCGAGGAGCCGACTTCAATCAGCATCGACCCGGCGCGAACATGCTGGTTAAAGCGCTGGGTGCGCAGGTTGACCGGACGCATCAAGCCGGGGTAGGCGCGGTTGAGTTTATATTGCAGACCGGTGACATAATTTAGATTGTCCTGCCAGTTCGGATGGGTCAGTCCGCCGTCATCCGTGCCGACCACGAACATCAGCTGCGCCATTTCCTCGCCGTTAATTGTGCAGGAGGTCTTGTAGGCCTGCCCGTCATCGGTCAGGATGGAGTCGCGGTGCAGGTCGATGACGATTTGAATGGAAGGGTATTGGTCGATCGCCTGTTCGATCGCGGCGAGCGAACGGTCATACGACCCGGAATAGGCAGGGGAGTCGAAAATATCACGGATATGAACGGTTTCGATTCCATTATCCTGCAAGATACTTTGCAGTTCGTCACCGACACGCACGACATTGTATCGGGTGTCGGTCGTGCGTTCATTTTCGGTCGGTGTATAGGGGAAAGCGGCGTCTGGCGTATAGCTTTCACTGCCATGCGTATGTACGATGAGCACCTGCGGGCCGTCGCCGCTGACGTGGATAGCGGCATTCGACGCCAGACAGGCCGCCACATCGACTGCATAGGAGGTTTCATTGTTAATGGTGATGGTGGCGGCCTTATCTGCGGCATCCAGCACCGGATTGTCGTTATCTTCCGTCTGGGGAATATAGGTGCTTTCGGCAAGCGGGCTGTCGGCGTCCTCGCTGAGGGCGGATGCTGCGGTACGCGGGACGAATACCGCCGCCTGATCGGGTGACAGGCCAAGCTCGAGCGAAACCGCGCGCAGAATGAAGTCGCCGTTGCCGGCCAGGCGTGTCAGTGCCTGCTGCGCTGTGGATTCGCCGCCCATGCGCGAAAACAACAGCAGCGAGGCAGCAATGCACAGCGTAACGGCGGCAGGCAGACCGATGCCGCGCCGCCGCCGAATGGGTTTCCTGTGTCTTCTCATCGTTGCCACCTCCCTGCGTTTTGTTCTATCATACGCCCGTCCGTGCGCGAGTATGACCGAAAGATGGCGGGAAGTTCAAGACAAATACAGGTCGATATCGCTGACGGTCAGATGCGGGTGCAGCGCCATGTTGACGGCATAGCCGATCACACGGGCAATATCGGCAACCTCGCGGTCGATGTCGCGCGTGGTGACCATAACCGGCAGGGAAAGATCGTCGAGAGCCTCGCAGGAGGGGCTGCCCAGCTGCGCGGCGATTTCGTGTGCAAGTGTCGCGCCGTCAACCACGGTCGGTACGCCAATAGCGATAACGGGTACGCCAAGCGTGTCGCTGTTGAGCGCGGCGCGCGCATTGCCTACACCTGCGCCGGGTGTGATGCCGGTATCGGCCAGCTGGATGGTGCGCAGCAAACGGGACAGCCGACCAGCTGCCAGCGCGTCTACTGCCAGCACCGCGGCGGGCTTGACGCGGTCCAGCACACCGCAGATGACTTCGCCAGTCTCTACACCGGTCTGGCCCAGCACACCGGGGGCGAGCGCGGACACCGGCCGCCAAGAGGCGAATACGTCCGGTACCTGTTCGACCAGATGCCGTGTGGCAATCACATGGTCGATTGCTTGCGGGCCAATGGCGTCCGGGGTAATCATGCGGTTGCCCAGACCGGTCACTAACACCGGACCGGAGGCCGCGCTGTCCGGCAGCAGTTCGCCCAGAAGGGTGCTCAGTGCGCGGCAGGCGCGTGGGAAGGCATCCTCCTCACGTCGAACGAGCGCGTCCAGTTCCAACGTCACATACCGCCCGCAGGGCTTGCCGATCTCCTGCGCTGCCTGCTCGGTTAAGATTTCGACTTCGCTGACCGAAAAACCTTCAATGGTGCGGTCGTCTTGCCGAACCTGCCGCAGATCGGCTGCATGGGACAGATTTTGTACCGCTTCAACTGCCAGATCTGTGCGAAAAGCCATGTGCATTCACTCCTATTACAATAAATTTGGACAGGGAAGCCGGGCAGCCAGTCCGGTTT
>ERZ1643249.2713-NODE-2713-length-16259-cov-3.917243_pt1 | contig 16259 bp, 12 predicted proteins | sample MGYA00579263_ERZ1643249 | MGnify/ENA primary metagenome ERZ1643249 (study PRJEB29033, sample SAMEA4952264) | chicken gut metagenome | biome: Broiler Chicken; feature: Gastrointestinal Tract; material: Caecum | place: Ireland | collected 2018 | study: Broiler...
ACGGAATCCAATCCTTTTCCCTATAACACGCTTGAAGTGCTCTGCGAAGAATGGGAAGCGGCACATCCGGGGTATACCGTCATCGTCAATACGACGTCTTACGGCGGCTCCACAAGTTCTCTGCGCCCCCTTCTCAATGCGGGGACGGCGCCCGACATCATCTATATGAACGGGTCTACCGTGGAAGAGGACAAAAACAAGGGCTGGTTTGTGCCGCTCAATCAATATCTCAATCAGAAAAACCCCTATGCGCCGGAATACGACACCTGGCTGGATCTCTATGATACCAACGAATATACGGTCACCAGCGACGGCGACCGGTATTATGTCAATCTCGAGCGCATTCCCATCGGCATCATCTACAATGAAGATATTCTGAAAGCGGCGGGGTACACGGACGGCGAAGGCAATCTCCTTTCGCTGGAAACGTACACCGATTTCAAAAACGCGCAGAAATGCGTGCAGGAGTATGCGGACGCAAATCCCTCATTTGGTATCAAGACGTTTCTGACCCCTTACCGGTGGTATGACATCTTCCTCGAATCCAATCTGTTCGGCTATCTCTTCGAGACCTGCGATATGAACGGGGACGGACAGCTCAACAGCGAAGAGTGGTGCCGCGCCTATACGAAAGAACTCTGGCGCGTGGATTCTCCTCAGTTCAAGGTGTATCTGGAACTCATCAAGGACAGATGCGAGTACTTCCCCGAAGGGTACAGCCAGTATTCGCCCCTCACGGAATTCGTCAACGGAAAGTGCGCCTTTATCGAAGGGGTAGGCGGGACGCTGCGTCAGATTTCCGCCAATTCCGCCGTCGATTTCGAATATGCCATTACGGGCTATCCTTCTTTGTCGGTCGAAGATATTCAGAACGCGGGGATCGGCACGGAAGGATTGCAGAAGATCACCGACGGACGCCGCGGTTCGGCGGGCTACGGCACCTCCTGGTGGATCACGAACACGGCGATGAACAAGGGAGAAGCCTGTGTGGACGCCTGTGCGGATTTGCTCATGTTCCTCACGGCGCCCGAACAGAATAACCGGCTGATCGGTGATCTGGGCGGCGGCATTCCTCTGAATCCCGAGTCCATCGATTCCGTGCCCGAATATCTGCAGCCCGTTCTTTCCATGTACATGGAAGACTGCGGGGCGGCGCCACTTCCTGGAACTGTTTCGGCTCCGATTACAGCGCGTATTTTCTGAACGCCACATTTACTTATATCGACGGCGACAGGGAGCTCGATTCCCTCGTGAAAGGTCTGGAAAGCCAGGTGAAAGGGCTCGTCAACGAATATATCATCGAAAACGAGTACGATACCGACCGGTGGTGAGGCGCGCCGATGAATGTGATCAAGGCTGAAACAGCCCGGTCCGGAAAGGCTCCGGGCGGCACAAAGGTCCGCAGGAGGAAAAAATATCAGTATTATGCCTATATCTGGCTTCTGCCCGCGATCGTGCTCATGCTGATGTTTTGTTATGTGCCGCCCGTGATGTCTCTCGTGACCTCGTTTTACGATTCCAACGGCGTGCAGCTGCAGGGCTTTGCGGGGCTGGAAAATTACCGGTATGTCCTTTCCGACCGCATTTTCTGGATCTCTCTGAAAAACGTATTCATCATCACGATTTCCACCTTTCTGCTCTCCCATCTGGCAAACCTGATCCTTGCGGAATTGCTCGTCACTCTCCGTTTCAAACGGCTTGCGGCGTTTTATCGGATCATGTTCGTCATCCCCATCGTCGTTCCGGGAATCGTCGGGCTGATGATATGGCAGAAAATCATCTTCATGCCTTCGGAACAGAGTATCGCCAACCTGATCGTCGGATTGTTCGGCATCGAGCCGCAGGGCTGGTATTTCAGCGAAAATACCGTTTTGCTCTCGATTATCCTGACCGGCTTCCCCTGGGGCGGCGGAACGACGATGCTGATTTACATCGCTTCCCTGCAGGGGATTTCCGCGGAGATGATAGAGGCGACAAAGCTCGACGGCGTCGGCCCTCTCCGCCGGATCGTGTATTTCCATCTGCCGATGATGGTGGGGCAGATCAAGTATTTCGTGATCACGTCGATCATTTCCGGAATGCAGAATTTCAATCTGCAGCTGATCGTGACGGGCGGGGGACCGGGCGTGGACGGCGCTTCCATGGTTCCCGGTTACCTCATCTATAATTATGCGTTCAACAAGAGCGATTACGGAAGGGCAAATGCCCTGGGCATCATTCTCTTTCTGATCATCATGGCGCTTACCGTCATCAACAACGTCTTTATCAAGAACAAGAACAGCGAAGAGGAGGACGGCGCATGAAAAAGGGCAGATTGTTTTCGCGCGCGGGCGCAAAACGCCTCACGCTGGACGCGATCGTGCAGCTGGTCATCTGGTTTTTTCTGGTTTTTGCCTGGCTGTCCATGTATCTGATGGTCATCAAGAGCGTGAAGAGCATCACCCAGGATCAGAAGTATCCCTATACGCCTACGCTCATCGATTTCGGGGTCATGGCGGACAATTATCGGCTGGCGTGGCTGAATATCCGGCAGTATATCGGAAACTCCTTTATCATTACCTGCGCGCAGACGGCGGGCAGTCTGATTGTCCCCATCATTACGGCGTTTGCGTTTGTCCGGTTTCGTTTTCCGGGAAAAAATATCATTTTCATGGCGATTCTTGCCCTGATGATGATTCCCGGAACGCTGACGCTGACAAGCCAATACGTCATCGTCTATAAATTCCGGCTGACGAACAGCTTTTTGGGAGTCATTCTGCCCGGTATCGCTTCGAGCATTCCCATGTCCCTGTTTTTGCTGCGCTCCTTTTTCGGCGGCGTGTCCAAGGAACTTTTCGACGCGGCGGAGATCGACGGCGCGAACAATGCCGTCACCCTCTTCCGCATCATGGTCCCGCTGTCCATGCCCATCATCGCGGTTTTGGGCATCAACAGCTTTATGGGGAGCTGGAACGATTATCTGTGGCCGAGTCTCGTGCTCCTCCGCGGGGATATGCGCCCGATTTCCGTCGCGCTCGTCTCCTTTACCGATCAGTATTACAATATGACGGGGGCGTACAGCGTCTCCTTTGCCGGCTACGTCATCTCTTCCATTCCCCTCATCGTCCTGTTTGCGGCTTGTTCCAAACAGTTCATCGAAGGGATTTCCGCCGGCGCGTTCAAAATGTGAGGAAAACGATATGATGAGAAAATCAAAGGCAATCGGCATTTTTGTCGCGGCGCTGCTGGCGGTGTCGGCGGGCGCCTGCGGGGGACCGTCGTCCGGCGGTTCGTCGGAGACGGGGGACGGCAGGGTGAATCTGCTTATGGATCCTTCCTATTCGACGGGGCTGGAAGTCTCCGCGCCGGGCGAGCCGGTATATACCGATCTCGAAGACGACGGGTATTTTTCCTGGGCTTCGGGCGGGGAAATCGATTACGGAGGGACGGCGACCGGCACGGGGCCGCTCTGGTCTCTCGCGCAGCATGCGTCTTCCTATTCCCTGGTCGATCCCGCTTATCGGACGCCGGAGGTGAAAGAGGACGGAACTTACGTCTATTCCGACCCCGCCAAGACGGTTGCCGTCAACCGCGGGAAAAACAGCATCACGCTGGGGATCAAAGGCTCCGTCGAATATTCGTCCGACGACGACGGCGACGGGATCCGGGACGGGGAAAATCTCCTGCCCAGAAGCGGCAGCGAGCCGTGGGTGCATCTGCTGCTCACTTCCACGCTGTATCCGAAAATGACCGTCAGGGAATTGGAAAAGCTGGAATTTGAAATAGACATGACGCTGGAACAATGCGACGACGTTTTGGCGGACAGGGGGATGGAGGAGCTGTTCAATCCCAATGCCCATGCGGCGCAAGTGACGATGTTCTTCATGGTTTACAGCAATGCCGCCGCCGATCAGGGCAAATATTTCTGGTTCGGCATCCCGCTTTTCGACGCGCGCTACGATCGGCTGGATCCGAGCATCATGTTCGATCGGGGGACGAGTTCCTGGATGGTCGGAACGGGCACGGACGTCGTGCTCAGCGAGAAACCGCAGGTCGGCAAGACCTATCAGATACGCTATGACATGATAGCCGATCTGAAAACGGGGCTTGAAAAGTGCCAGGAGCAAGGCGCTTTACTCAACACGACGGTGGATGACCTGTATATTCAGGATTTCAACATCGGTTGGGAGCTGCCCGGAATTTACGACGTCGGAATCACGTTTGAAAATTTCGGCGTCTATGCGACGAGGAAAGGCTGATGAAAAGACAAAAACAGTTTATTTTTTCCGTGTTGCTCACGTGCTGGACGGCATTTGCCGCCTTCGGAGGCGCCGCCTGCGGGTCGGGCGATGCTTCGCCGTCGTCGGACGTGTCGGATTCCGGCGGAAGTGAAATTTCTTCTTCCGCCGAGCCGGAAACAGAGGAAATCAGCGTCCTCTCCGACCGGAATTACGAAAACGGCTTCGGCATCATGGGGATGGACAGTTCTGAGGGACGAAAGAATTTCGGCTATTTCGATTACGGCGGCAGTGCGGCGGCGGAGTCGGACAGCGTCTGGCAGATCGGTCAATGGGCGGGAAAGAGCAATTTTGCCACCGAATACGTCGAAACCCGTACGCAGGACGGCGGGTGGGATTATGTCGCGGGCGGAAAGCATCTTCGCGTGAATCCGGAGACGGGTGTGCTGACGCTGGGGCTGGACGCCTCCAAGGAATACGATCATCCCCGTCTTTCGGGCGAAAACTGGGTGCATAATCTGCTCGAACAGAATTTCGCTCAGCCCGTGAAGGTGGAGGATTGCGCGCATATCTACGTGAAGATGAAATTCACGGTGGATTTTTGCGAAAGGCTGATGACGAACGAAGAATTTAATCCCAATTTGCACCGGGCGCAGCTTTTGTGGTACATCTCTTTCCAGAACCTTCCCGAAAACAGCGTCTACGACGAAGAAACGGGAGAATGGTCGGAGGGAAGAGTGGGGGATTATCTCTGGTTCGGGGTGCCGCTTTACGATTCCAATCTGCTGCGGCAGGAGGAATCGTGCGCCTTCGATAACGGGACCGGCCAGTATATCTACGGTCTGGACAACGGCTGGTACCTCAACGTGCCCATCGAGCCGGGAGATGTGAACGAGTTCACTTTTGATATTCTTCCCTATGTCCGGCGGGGCGTGGAGACGATTCAGAGCCGGGGCGGACTGGTAAACGTGAAATACGAAAACCTGTACTTCGGCTATATGAACATGGGCTTTGAGGTGCCCGGAACGTTCAATATTCAGGCGACGTTCGAATACCTGGATATCACTTATGTCAAAAAGTGAGGTTATTGCAAACGGGGTCGGCATGAAGAATTTGCTTTCGGACGGAAAATATGAAAACGGATTCGGCGTGATGGGAATGTCCGCCGAATCGGGCAGGAAAAATCTGGCTTTTTTTGCCTGCGGCGGAAAGGCGGAGGCGGAGCCGGTATGGCAGCTCGGGCAGTGGTCGGGAAAAAACGACCTCTGCCGGAGCAAGGGGCGCGAGACGGCGCCCGGGGTATGGAATTATACGGCGGGCGGAAAAAGTTTTACGCTGGATCGCAACGACAATGTGCTGACGCTTGCCGTGAATGCGGAAAAGGAATACGATCACGCCCGGCGGGAAAATGAGGGCTGGGTGCATCTGCTGCTCGAACAGGAGTTTTCGGAATGGGCGCGGGTGGAAGGGGCGAAAAGCGTTTGCGCCGAATTGGATTTTTCCGTGGACAAATGCGTCAATCGGATGGGGCGGGAGTACGATCCGGAACTTCACGCCGCCCAGCTCACCTGGTACATCATGGTGACCAATCGCCCGGAAAAGACCGTTTACGACGAAAAGACGGGGCTCTGGTCGGAGGGGGAGGACGGGGATTATCTCTGGTTCGGCCTGCCGATCTTCGACAACCGGCGTCCCTATGCGGAGAAAAGCGCGGCATACGACCGGGGGACGGATCGGTACATCAGCAGCATCGCCTCCTATCGCTATCTTTCCAGGGACGCAGAGGTAGGCAAGCGGTATGCTTTTCGTTACGACATCCTGCCCGACATCCGCGACGCCGTCTGCCGGGCGAAGGAGCTGGGCGCCTTGAAAAACGTCCGCTATGAAAACCTGTATTTTACCTATATGAATTTCGGATGGGAAGTGCCCGGCATTTTCGACGTGTCGCTGTCCGTCCATTCGATAAACCTGTATTGGAATTAAGAAAATATTTTCGGAGGAAAATGGCATGAAAAAGAAGTTGATGGCAACTCTGGCTGCAATTTGCAGCATGTTCCTGGCGGCGGGCACCGTAGCCGGGATCCCCGCATCCGCCGAGAGCGGAACGCCGGTGAACATGGACGGCAACTGGATCGAAACGGGCGGCGGCTGGTCGAAGGCGATCGAAGAAGACGGCTCGGCGACGATCGAACAGACAAAGAACGATTCCTCTTCCCGTTTTGCCCTCATGACGGGGCTGACGCTCGACGGGCTCAGCATCGATATTACCTGTTATAATGCAGGGGGAATCTATTTCGGCTCCAATCAGTGGGCCTGCTATGAGACGGCGGGAGGACTCGGCCTCAGCGTCAATACCCTTTATGAACGGTACAATCTCATCATCGGCAATACCGATTCGGAATCGGACAGAAAGTTTTACGATACGGCGGAAAGTGCCCTTGCGCAGGCGGGTGCGGGGACGACGGTGGACGGAACTGCTTCGGGGTGCATCATCGTATCCGGCGGAACGGCGGAGCCGGTCACACTCAACATCTCCTTCGAGAGGTACTCCACTTATCGCTATACGGTGACGGTCACTTCGGATACCCTGTATGCCGGTATGGCGCACAAAGAGGGAAACAGCGTCACATATTACATAAACACCAAAGATTTTCCGCAGATGTTCGACAACAGCGGGGTCACATATATGGTGGCGCAGGGGAACGCGGACGGAAACGCGAAAATGAATATCCGTCTCGCGCAGGGCGAACCTGCGGCCGATTTTATCGAAGATGAGGACGTCTCGCAGAAGGATGAGCTGTTCGAGCAGTTCACCACCCAGCCGCAGACGGCATCGGAAGGGAAAAAGATCGTCACTTATACGCAGAACGAAGTGTTCAACACCGGATTTTCCGTCGGTACGCCCAATGAAAACGGCACCGTTACCGTCGACAATCCGGAGGGCGCGCGATGGGGAGACCGGGCGGGGCTGATCGGACAGCTGCAGCTCGACGGGCTTAAACTCACGTCCTATTACAGCGATTATGCCGCCGCCGGCAGTTTCGGCTCGGTGATCCTTTCCGGAGGTCCGGAGGGATATTACGGCGAAAATCAGCTGTGCATGGTCTATTTCATGGCGGAAACTACGCAGGCGCGCCTCTATGTCGGCAACAATCACGATGTGTACGGGAATTTCGTCAGCTATCTTTATAAGAGCGAAGCCGGCGCCTCTTCGCGAAATGCCGACGACAAACTCGCCAATCTCATCGTAAACGGCGCGCCCGTGAAATATTCGGTCGAATTTACGAAGATGAGCGAAAAGGTCTATAAGATGACGTTTGTCCTCCTCAACGACGTTACGTGGCACGAGATAAACGGTTTTGCCGATCCCAAAACCGCGGAGGCGTACATCAACACCGACGACATCGCAAGCCTGTTCGACGCGGACGGCTATGTCATGCCTTCCGTGGCGACGAATATGTCCGTGAAAGAGGGAAAAGTGGTTCTGCTCGTCGAAGAGTCGGAAAATCACATCACGGACGCGGAAGTGACGCTCGACGCCGATTCCGTGAATTATGACGGAAAACCCGTCGAACCGGCCGTCAAACAGGTGAAGTCGGGGGATATCGTGTTTACCGCCGAAGATTATGACGTCTCTTACCGGGACAACGACAAAGTGGGACAGGCGTCCGTCGTCATCACCTTCAAAAACGGATACACCGGCATCATTGCGAAGCCTTTCACGATTCTCGGCCGTCTGGCAAACGACGCCGTCGTGACGCTCGAATATGAGAGCGTCATGTACACGACGATGCCGAATACGCCCGAGGTCGTCAGCGTCGTCCTCGGCGATACGACGATCGACGACAGCAATTACGACGTATCCTATACAAACAACGTCGAAGTCGGCACGGCGACCGTGACGATCACCTTCAAGGGCGAATATGCGGGTACGGTCACCAAGACCTTCGAGATCACCAAGATACGCACGGAAAAGGAGGGAGAGGATGTCTCTCTGACCTATGAAGAGGCTTCCTGGCAGAAAATGCAGACGCTCGGGGACGAGTATACCTATACGGTGAAGGACGCCGACGGAAATTCCGTCGCGGCGGATACGGAACTGAAAGCGGGCACCTATACCGTCACGGCGGTGAAGGAAACTTCCGTCCGGATCGAAGTCGTGACATATACCGTCACAATTGCGGAACCGCAGCCCGGACAGCCCGGCGATTCCTCTTCGGACGGCACTTCCGGAAGTTCTTCGGATACGGCGGTTCCCGGCGATTCCTCTTCGGATTCGGCGGACTCTTCCGTTGGCCAATCGTCAGGCGGCGGCGCGGTGGGGTGCGGCTCTGCGATGACGGCGGTGGCGGGAGCGGCTTTTGCGGCGGCGGCCGTCGCTCTGCTCGTCGGTAAAAAGAAAAGAAAATAAAGGATAAAACGATGGCGGAAAGGGCACGCCGTCTCCCGGGAAAACGGCAGGCGGCGCGCTCTCCGCGACGGAGAAATTATGCTTGCATTCAAACAGTCGCAACTGACGGAAGACGAATACATTCTGAGCGAAATGCCCAAGGCGGCCACGCTCTTTACGACCGGGAACGGATACATGGGCGTCAGAGGCAGCCTGGAAGAATTCGGGGAGACGAAGATTCAGGGCTGCTTTGTCCGGGGGCTGTTCGACGAAATCGTTGAAATCGTCGAACCCTTTCCCGACAACGTGTATATGAAAAAATACTATTTCGACGAAGAAAAGCTCAAAAAATTCGACCGGCAGGATTCCTGTATCAATTTCCCCGATTTTCTCCTTTTGCGCTTTCAGGTCGGCGATGCGGTATTCTATCCCTGGGAGGGGGAAATACGCTCCTGGAACAGGCGTCTGGACCCTTCCTCCGGGGAACTGCGCAGGGAAGTCGTCTGGAAAGACGAACGGGGCAATGAAACGTATTTTTGTTTCGAGCGCTTCGCCTCTTATGCGGACGAACACCGGTATTTCCAGCGGGCGACGGTCCGTCCCCTCAATCACTCCCTGCCCGTGAGCGTTTTGGCGGGCATAGACGCCAACGTGCGCACCAACGGTCAGATTATCTCGGAAAAGAGGGCGGCGCGCGCGGCGGGGGAGGACGTCCGTTACTAGTTTCTGCTGGGCAGAAAATACGGGTATGAGGGGATCGTATGCACCTGTGCCCGGTTTTTTGCGGACGGCGCGGAAGTCTCCGCGCGCGGATACGAATCGGACGGACTTTACGCACAGGCGGCGTCCTTTCCGCCGGCGTCGGAATACGTCGTGGAAAAGCAGTGTTTTGTCTTCACGTCCCGCGACGGGGATCTGGCGAAAACCGTTTCGGATTTTCATTTTGAAAAATTCTCTTACGAGAAAGAACGGGATACCCATGTATGCGCCTATCGCAAATTATTCTCGGAAATCGACGTAAAGATCCGCGGGGACGAACGGTTGGATGCGGCGCTCCGGTTTGCCAATTATCACACGTTGATTTCCGCCGAACCCAACGACAGCGTACACAGTCTGTCCGCGAAATCCCTTTCCGGCGAAAAATACAACCAATTCGTCTGGTGGGACTGCGAGATCTATCAGATGCCCGTCTTTACCCATACGCTGCCGCAGATTTCCAGAAATGCGCTGGAATACCGTTATCGGATGCTGCCGGCGGCGCGGGCGCTCGCGAAAAAACAGGGGCTGTCCAAAGGCGCCAGGTATCCCTTTGTCTCTTCGGTGGACGGGGACGAACACGTCTGGATTTATGCCCGGCATCCCTTTTTGCAGATTCACATCATGGCGGATATCGCCTATGCGGTCTGCGACTATTACGACAATACGGGCGATGCGGAATTTATGGAGAGCGAAGGGCTGGAAATGCTGGCGGAGATTTCCAGATACTGGCTTCAACGGGCGGAGAAAACCGGGCGCGGATATGAAATACGAAACGTGACGGGCACGGACGAGCACCACGATTATGTGGACAACGATGCCTACACCAATTATCTCGTCGCTTATACGCTGAAACGGACGGTCGGATTGCTGCGGACGTTCGGGAAGCGAGCGGAAGAGATGCGGAAAAGAATTTCCTTTTCGGATGCGGAGCTGCAGGAAGTGGAAACGCTGGCGGAAGGGCTGTTCCTCCCCTTGGAGAAAAACGGGATGATTCCGCAGTTTGACGGGTATTTTTCGCTCAGCCGTTCCCTGGAAATCGAAGGGAGCGGAACGGGAAAGAATTTCCAGATGAAGCAGGCGGGGTTATATCATAAGAGCCAGGTCATCAAACAGCCGGACGTCATGCTGCTCTATTCTTATGTGAACGTGGGGGAACTGCCCCGGTTTGAAGAGAATTGGGACTATTACGAGGGGATGTGCGAAGCGTCCTCTTCTCTCACCTTCCCCGTCCACGCCGTCTGTTCGGCGCGCGCCCGCCGTATGAACAGCTTTTTGAAATACTTTGAAGAGACGCTGTTTATGGATATAAAGGACATCCACAACTGCGCCTATCAGGGCATTCACGCCGGTTGTGCCGCCGGCGGCTGGTATTCCGTATTCCGCGGCGTCATGGGGATTTCCGTGCGCGATCGGATCGTCGAAGCGGATCCCGTGCGCATGCCTTTCTGGGAGGAAATTTCCCTCAGTTTCCATGTGGGCGAAAGTAAGATACGGGCGGTTCAGACGCTCGACGCGCTCACGCTCGAAAAGGTGGCGGGCGGCGACGTAAAAGTGAAATTCGGCGGGGGCATGTACGAGCTGAAAGATAAGCTCGTCCTCCCGATCCAATAAATACGGGCGCGAACGCCGTCTTTTCGGGAAAATTTTTGGATGAGGAGAATCGTTTTATGAAAACGAACGGAAATATTGCCGCCTGCCTGGGCGCCGTCCTTCTCTTTGCGGCGGGCTGCGGCGGCGGGGGGCAGTCGGAAAGCGCTTTGCCGGTCGGGGAGATTTCGGGCAGCGCACTTCTTTCCTCCCCGTATGTGAACTGGTACGGGCGCGATTATGCGGATGAAGAGAAAGGCGCCGTGATGTTCAATTATTCGGCGGCGGGATTCGAAACTTCGTTTGAGGGAACCTCTCTTTCCGCGACGATGTACGGCGCGGATTCGGGAGAAGGGTACGGAAACACCTTTTTGTCCGTGTTTGTGGACGGAGAGGAAAAGGTGCTGGAACTTTCGGACGGGAACGGGGATTACGTCCTCTGTGAAGGTCTGGATGCGGGAAGGCACACCGTCAAGGTGGTCAAACGGACGGAGCTGCAGTTTACCTCCGCGGGGTTGGTCTCGCTGGAAACGGACGGGCATTTTCTGCCCGCGCCGGAGAAACCCGAATTGAAATTCGAATTTTTCGGGGATTCGATTACCTGCGGCTACGGCGCGGTTTCCGAAATCGGGGAAAAGGGGTTTAAGACCGCTACGGAGGACGCCCTTTCAACCTATGCGTATCTCACGGCGGAACATTTCGGCGCCCAAAGCAATTTTATTTGTTACAGCGGCTGGTATATCAGCAAATCGGTTACCGGCACGACGGACGGCGACATCGGCGCCGTATACGACAAATACTCCAAGGACAACCGGGCGGCGTGGGATTTTTCTTCATACGTTCCCGATGTCGTGGTCGTGAACATCGGGGCAAACGATGAAAATTATATCAATCTCTGCGCGGCCGAAGGGAACACCAAGGGGGAGCGGATGCAGTATTTCGACGAACAGTACACCGCGTTCGTCAAAGACCTGCGTGCCGTATATCCCGAAGCATATATCTTTTTGGTGACGGGCATGCTGGGGGAAAGCACCGTGCCGAATACGATTTTGAGCATCGGGGAAAGTCTGGCTATGGACGGGGACGATCGGATATTCGCGACGACTCTGTACGCGCGGGATAATCCCTCCGAACTCGGCGCGGACGGGCATCCCAGCGCGGCGGCGCACGAAAAGGCGGCGGCGGAACTCATCGGATTTATAGAGGAGTGTATTCCCGGGTTATAAGGGGCGGAGGCAGATGATGGACGAACGGCTGTACATACCTTTTTGGAAAGGGGAACAGGTCTTTGAGGAAAGCGTCGTTCTCGTCAAGGGGGACGGGCTGCCGGAAGGCAGACTGCTGTTCCCGCCGAAAGAGATCCTCAGCGTCGTCGGTTACGACGGCTCTGTCTCTTATCCGGCAGAGGAATACGGCTTTTCCGGCAACCGGATTTTTGCCCGGGAAGGCTCTTCCCTGCCGTATATGACGGAAGAGATGACGCGCGGAAAGGGGGAGGCGGAAAAACTGGGGCTTTCTTCGATGGACGGCATCGTCTTTACGGAGACGACGGGCATCGTGAAATTTCAGATCAAGGTCACGTACATCGGCGACAAGCGAGCGGCGCCCTGGACGGTTTTGCCCGTCTATAAGGGAGATCGTCTGCGGAATTTTCGGCGCAGGCTCGGGGAAGGGAAGGGCGTTCGGGTGCTTTTGTACGGGGACAGTATCGCGGCGGGGTGCCATGCCTCTTCCGTACTCGGCTATCCGCCCTATCTTCCCGTCTGGGGACGTTCTTTCTGCGATATCATTTCCGAAAGATACGGGGTGGAGGCGGAATTGGTCAATCTTTCCGTCGGGGGATTTACCAGCCGGCAGGGCGCGGAATCCTTTGACGGGAAACTTCTCTCCGTCGGAAAGGGGACGGCAGATCTGGCGATCTTTGCCTTCGGCATGAACGACGGTTCGTGGAAAATTCCCCGGGAGGAATATCGCCGCAATATGGAGTCGCTCGTCGGGCGGATGCGCCTGCATTCCCCCGATTGCGACATCGCCATTGTGTCCACCATTCTCGCCAATCCGCTCTGTACGCAGGACAAAGCGCTCACCCGTTCTTACAGGCTGGACGACGAGGCGCTCGCCGATCGGACGGAACGCTGCGCCGAAGTGGATATGACGACGGTTTCCGAAGGGTTGTATGCCCGCAAAAAGGGCTTGGATCTCCTCGCCAACGACATCAATCATCCGACGGATTTTTTCGTCAGAATTTATACGATGTATCTTTGCGAAACTTTATTGGGAGGGAACTGACATGAAAAAAATTTCGGCAGTACTCGCTGCCTTCGGCATGCTCTGTATGACGGCCTGCGGCGCGGGCGCCGGAAGCGACGGCGGAACGGGCACTTCTTCGGACGGCACCGTGCCTTATGCGCGCAACGAGTATTATACGTCGTTCTGGAAAACGGATACGATCAAAAACGAAACCGTCATGCTGGAAGAGGACGAAAACGGGGCGATTTCCGGGGAACTGCTCTTCCGCCCGACGGAGATTCTGGAAATAAAAAATTACGATCTGAGCGTCGGATACGGGGCGGAGGATTATACCCTGGAAGGGCGCACGATCGTGCGGACGGCGGATTCCGAAATGCCGTATATGTCGTATGATCTTTTGCAGGGAGAGGGCTTGGAGGACGCGGGGCTTTCGTCGATGGACGGGCTCGTGTTTACGGAGGGCAAGGAGATCGTGTCCCGCCTGATCAACGTCACCTATCGCTACGACCGCTCGGCGGAACCCTGGACGGTCTTTCCGGAAGATCAGAGCGCCCGCCTGACGAATTTGCGGAGCAAATTGGAAGCGGGAGAGGAAATCGAGCTGTTTTTGTACGGAGACAGCATCGCGGCGGGCTGCAACGCCTCTTCCGTGCTCGGCTATGCGCCCTATCTGCCCGTCTGGGGGCAGGCGGTCGCAGACGAACTGTCGGCGCAGTACGACACGGAAGTCCGTCTCCGCAACGGTTCGGTGGGCGGCTGGCAGACGGCGGACGGCGCCCGGAACATCATCGAACAGATTTCGGTCGTTCCCGACGACGCTCCCGACCTTGCGATCATCGCCTTCGGCATGAACGACGGCAGTGCGCGCGTCGCCGCCAAGACTTATTACGGCAACATGATGAGCATCATCACGACGATCCGGGAAAGTTCGCCCGACTGCGACATCGTGCTGATCTCTACCATCCACGCCAATCCGCTGTGTTCGCAGGACTATGCCCTGACGGCGTCCTATGACGAACAGAACGATTTGCTGTGCGGGGCGGTGGAGAGATGCGTCACCGTCGATATGACGGCGTTTTCCGAAGCGCTGTACGAGAGAAAGGACGGGCTGGATCTTCTGGCAAACAACATCAATCATCCGAACGATTTTTTGGTCAGGTGCTATGTGATGAATATTCTGGACGCGATTGCGGGGGTGGCGGAATGAAGAGAAAAAGGGCGGCTTTGATCCTTGCGGCGGTTGTCGGAACTTTTTCGGGCGCGGCGGGCTGCGCCGGACAGGAGTCGCTTCCCGAATACGATCCCTATGCGTATTTCTGGGAGGGCGGCATCGTGCAGAACGAAACGGTGGTTTTGTCCGAACAGGATGACGGAAGTATTTCCGGCAGCCTGCTCTTTACGCCTGCCGAGATTCTCAGCGTGAAAAATTATACCCTTCAGAAGACGTACGATTCCGGGGAATACAGGACGGAGGGGAATGCTCTGATCGCGACGGAATCTTCGACGATGCCCTTCATGACGCAGGCGATGCTCCGCGGGGAAGAGGGCAACGACGAATTTATGTGGTCTTCTTATGACACCGGCTATGTCTATACAGAGGGGATCGGCATCGTCATGCACCAGGTCGCGGTCACCTATCGTTACGACCCTTCCGAAACCTGGGGGTATATTCCGGAATATCGGGGAGACCGTCTCGTCAATTCCATGGCGAAATTGGAGCGCGGGGAGAATATGCACCTGTTTTTGTTCGGGGACAGCATTTCTTACGGCTGCAATTCGTCCAAGGTGCTGGGAACGGAGCCCTATCTTCCCTCCTACGGCGAAGGATTGTGCGGCAGACTTTCGGAAATTTACGGGGCGGAAGTCCGTTTTTCCAACGGCTCGGTGGGCGGCTGGCTGTCTGCGGACGGCGTAAAAAACATAAAATCCGCCTGCGAAGTGGCGGCAAAAAATTACGGCGCGCCCGACCTTGCCGTCCTCGCGTTCGGTATGAACGACGCATCGCATAAGGTGCCCGTCGAGACGTATAAAGCAAATATGCAGACGATTATCGATTCTGTCCGGGAAATCAATGCCGATGCGGATATCGTCATTATTTCTACGATTCACGCCAATCCCCAGGGATCGCAGGATAAGGCGCTGCCGGCGGCGTATTCGGCGGCGGATAAGGAACTCTGCGCGGAAAACGAGCGGACGGTAAACGTCGATATGACCCGTTTTTCCGAACTTCTCTACGGGAAGAAAAAGGGAGTGGATATTCTCGCCAACAACGTCAATCATCCCTCCGATTTTCTGGTCCGCTGTTACGATATGTGTCTTTTGAAGACGTTGACAAAGTAAAGGGGCTGAAATGTACATCGCGGCACAAATTTCCGGCGGCTTGTCCATCGCGATATTACTGGTTTATACGCTCGTCAGGGTGAGCAGAAAGACGATTCTGATCTGCAATATCCTTATCAATTTGCTTTGGGCGCTGCATTATCTGCTGCTCGGGGCTTATACGGGGGCGATTTGCAGTTTTATCTGCGCGTTTATGGTTGCGGTCTTTTTCCTGAAAGGAAGGGTAAAATGGCTTTCCGGGATTTACGTACCTTTATTTTTTGCCGTCGTATTTATCGTTTTCGGCATCGTCACATGGAATGATATTTTTTCTGTTATCCCCATTGTCGGACATATGATTATCATTGTCGCGCTTTGGATGGATCGGGAAATCGTCATCAAAACGCTGTATATTTTCGTGGCGGCGCTCTGGGTCGTTTATAACGTCGCATATTTTTCATATATCGGCGTCATCGGACAAAGTCTGTCTTTTCTGTTCAATATCTTTTATGTGGCGAAATATTATTACCTGCAGCGGAAACGGGAAAAGGGCGGCAAAACGGCAGAGAAAAAAGAATCCGAATAAAAATAAGCTGAATAAAAAACGGGAAGTTTCGTCTTCCCGTTTTTTATTGTTGGAGTTAAACGGATTCCCCCGGGAAACAGCAGAGTCGTGACGGGATTGTTTAATGGGATTTGCAGGAAATTTTGAAAAGAGTGTTGACAAGACGGACAAA